>Ga0181388_1000188_pt1 | contig 20763 bp, 26 predicted proteins | sample 11SPOviralmetaG_FD_130120 | JGI IMG/M metagenome (GOLD analysis project Ga0181388, IMG submission 130120) | Marine viral communities from the oligotrophic San Pedro Time Series (SPOT) site, San Pedro Channel, CA, USA - 11 SPOT_SRF_2010-05-17 | ecosystem: Environmental > Aquatic > Marine > Strait...
GCTGTTTCAGGTATGATTAGAAATAATGCTCAAGCGATTTTGATAGGCCGTCAGCAAAATCAAAAAGAACTAATTAAGATAGCTGAAGAATACGGATCGTTAGTAGGTGGTGATGATAATTTTTTAAGATTATATAAAGAAGTTCATAAAGAAAAATTTCAATTTATGTATTTAGATCTTTCAAGTAATCCAGCTAAAGTATATAGGAATTTTAGTGAAGTATTATGGGATGGTGGTGATGATGAATAAGAATATTTAAAGATATAATGCGATAGATTATTAAGTTAGAAACAATGCCTTACAAAGATCCAGAAGGTCCTAAAAAATATTATCAACAAAATCGTGAAAAAATCATAGAAGAAAGAAGACAATATAGAAAAGATAATAAAGAATTGATTAGTCAGCAAAGAAAATTAAAATATGAAAAGAAAAAACAAGATCCAACTTATGTAAAAGATAGAAATGAAAAAGAAAGGGCAAGATATGCTAAATGGGTTGATTCATTAACTGATGAAGGCAAACATAAATTACATAGAAGGAGATTAAGGGATAACTGGAAAAAAGGCGGATTTAAACATACAAAAGAAGAATTTGAAATTATTTTAGATAAATTTTTTGAATGTTCCCATTGTGAATCTTGTGGAGTTAAGTTTGATGATAAAATAAAAAAAAACTGCGATCATTGTCATTTGAGTGGTTCATTTAGAAATATTATATGTAGAAATTGTAATTGCTATAGAGCTAAACATGATTATCATTTTTTAAAAGTTATGTTAGAATTACATAGATATTTTAATGTTAATTTTGTTTAATTATTTAATAAATTAAATTATTATAATAAATATAATATAAATGGATTTATTTGTACAAGACGGAAATGATATTTCTGCTGGTAATATGAGACGAAGGGAGCAAACTACTATGAATGAATCAATCGCTAATCATAATAGTCAAATAGCTAAAAATATTAATGATATACAAACTAATTTATCAAGTGCGACTAGTGGATTAGATGAAACAGAAGCATTAAAAGAAATAGCAGGGGCGGCTGGTGGTTATATGGGAACTCATGCTTTTCATAGTGGTTTAAAAAATTATCAGCAATGGTCTAACACAAGACAAGCAAATAAAACTGAAAATCTACGCAGTCAATTAAGAGAAGTCGCTGGAAATGTAAAACCACCTGATACAGAAGTTGCTCCTGAAGCAACTGCACAACCCCAAACAATACAACAGCCAGAAAATACAACTAATGAAGCACCTGCAACCGCAGCACCAGAAGGAACACCAGCACAAGGAACAAGCGATACAGCTCCCACAGCTACAGATCATGAAGCCGTAACAGTAGGAGAAGACGGAGCAGGTAAATCTGGATCTATGATTCATAATGGAATAAAATCAGTAACTGGATTAAGTGATGAAGCCATTGAAAAAGTTGGGAAGGGTGCTGGAGTATTAGGAGCAGCAGCAACTGGTGGTATTGATCTATTTCAAGATATTAAACAGGGTAAAATAGCAGGAGATAATGGGTGGGAAAAAGCAGCGAATATTGTAAATATTGGCGGAGCGATTAGTGATATTGCTGGAGCAGCGTTCCCCCCAGCAGAAGTATTAGGTGGATTTTTAGATTTACTAGGTGGTGGATTAGACGCTGTAGGTGAAGCTGTTGAAGGTTCAGATAAAAGAGATGAAGCAACACAAAAAGCACAAGAACAAACAAAACAACAGAAAGACCAAGTTGAAACTCAAAGCATAACTTCCCAAGCTCCTGTTGTTGCAACTGCGAGAATTGGTGGATAATTAATTGCTCATATATAAGCAATTTACTCAAATATAAGCAATCATAAAATCATAATTATTTTTTAGAATTATATTTTTATATTTTATAAATTATATATCAATGGATAATATCAAGCTTAAAAATACAGAATTGTTAGATCTCGTATTGAATGATTTAAAAGGTCTGAAAACCGATATCGCTGATATTAAAAAAGATATATCACGAATTAAATTAGATATTTTCTCTAAACAATTAATTAAAGAAATAAAAAAAGAAACACTAAAGGAAGAAAAAAAAATAGTAGAAGAAAGTAAAGGTTGGATATGGTAAAACGAAGTTAAGCTTTGCTAATTTATTTTTTAAAAAATTTTTTATTATACATTTGTATTAATTTTTTTTTATTTGTTGTAGGTTTTCCTTCTTGTTTAAACCCAGACCAACTCCAATAATATGATAAATATCCAGCCCTTAATGGATCATTTGTTTTCAAATCTTTTTCATGTCGTTTTAAGTATCGTTCTCTTCTTTCTAAATCTTTATGTTGTAAGTAATCTTCCATCGTAGGCGATCCAAACGAAACCGTTTTAAATTTATTTTTAGGCATTCTAAATACTGCATTATACTTCTTTGTAGGTTTTTTTGAAGCTTCAACTTTAATTAAAATAGGCATTTATGTTATATATAATATAATTAATTTAAATAGTGAATAATAATTTAATATATCCAAGAATATATAATAAAGCTAATATGATTACATAACAATCAATATCGTCCATATATTTTATTATTTTTTTTTATTATATTTGTAGTAAATTTAATATATTATTTATAATATAAAATATGAGTTCTTATTGGTCTTCTGATAATGTGGTACAAGTAGGAGAAGCAAAAGTTGAAATCCCTGCGGAGAATGGATTGTCTTATTCTGGTGGTGGGAAAGTATCTTTATCAGTTCCCCCTACTGTTAAGTTTATGGACGGCAAAAAATCATTTCTTCAGTTTGATCTAAAATTAAAGCTCCCTGCTGGTAAAGATCCTACACTTCTACAGCTAGATCATGCTGGTGGTGGAATTCTTCTTAAAAATATGCGTATTTATGATGGTTCTCGTGGTAATCTTATTGAAGAGATTAATGAATATTCTCAACTTGTAGCTTTAAAATATGATTATGATACGGACGATAGTGCTAAAAATCTACGAGCATTACAAGAAGGTGGAACGGCATGGTCTGCTCGTAATGCTGGAACATTAGGAAATATTGAAAGCGAATATACTGATACTTTTACAAATCCTTATTTTAAAGTAGGAGCAGGAAAAACAACCGCATTAACTGACGCTGATTTCACATTAGTTAAGTGTTGTGTCCCTATTCATTCTGGTGTATTTTCTGGGAAGATATATCCTGTTATGATGAGTAATGGTCTCTATATTGAATGGGATTTACAAACCCCGAGCAGAGTTATTAAACAATTAGATACTGTATTAGGAGAAAGAAAACTTCAATTAAATCCTAAATTCCATTCAACAGACGGCAATTTAGGAACACCTGCTGCGTGGGCGTTTGGTGCTTCCGTAACTGAATTTTATGTTGCTCCTGATAATAATATGGTTGGCGACGACGCAATAAATGCTTTCCCTTTTGTTATTGGTGAGCATATTTCATTTAGACAAGTAGATGCTGGTGAAGAAGCAGGAAGTTATGCGACATTAAGTGCCGCAGCTAAAATTTCTGCTCTTGAAGTTGATACTAATGGATTAATTAAAGTAACTATTAATTCCGTTCAAAACAATTCTACCGATAGTGGCGATACTGATGTTGATATTGACGACACATGGAGACTTGTAAGTCTTTCTGCTCAAGGTGAAACTTCTTATGAAGCTACTTATGAAATGTCAAATGTTAATTTAGTAGTTCATCAAGTTGATTTAGATCCTAAATTTGAAGCTGGTATGATGGCGAAGATTAGAGAAGGTAAAGCAGTAGAGTTTGATATTCATTCAGTAACTACTTATAAAAATTCATTACTGGCTTCTGATAGACAAACTACATTTTTAGTTCATGCCCAGAATAGCCGTGCTAAATCAATTATTGTATCGCCTACGGATTCAAAGATTTATACTTCAGCAGAGTTAGTATCTTCTAATGGAACTTATTCTATTGCTGATAATGAAGCTGATATTAATTGCACTAGTAATCGTTCTGGCTATACTGGAATATGTGATTTCTTATCTTCTGTTCAATATATGATAAATGGTAAGCTTGTTCCTTCTCGTCCTATATCTACGAAACGCTGTGCGACAAGGAATAGTATTGATGCTTTTAAGATTTTTGAAGACGAGAAATCGCTTGATAATGCTGGTATTGTTCCACGCTCTTTCGTTAAGTTCCTTGACAATTGGATTTTAGGAAGGGGATTTTCAATTGGAAATGGTGCTATGGATTTGCGTGGAAAAGATCTCTCTGTTATACTTAAGTATGAAGAAGCAGTCGCACCTACCAAGCCAAAAATGATAAATTCATTTGTCTTCCATGTAAGGAAACTTATTATGCGTGGATCTGGAGCCGTGGAAGTTACGCAATAAAAAAATATATTAATATATATATATGCAAAATAAATTTACAAATATTTATGATAAATGTATATGGGGTAAAAAAGATGGGAAAGGTTCATCTGGTACTGGAAGCAATACATCACCAGATACTAAATTTTATTTATCATTATTATTAAGTATAATTAATAGTTATAAGATTAAAAGTGTATGCGATATAGGGTGCGGAGATTGGGAATTTTCTAAAACATTTGATTGGAAAGATATATCTTATCATGGGATAGATTGTGTAAAATCTGTAATTGATTCTAATAATGAAAATTATAAACAAGATAATATTACTTTTGAACATAGAGATATTAGTATTAATCCTATTAAAGGTTATGATTTAGTCATAATTAAAGATGTTGTTCAACATTGGGAAGATAAAGACATCATAAAAGTAATGGATCAATTATTAAAGGATAACAAATATGTATTTATGACAAATGGATATAAATTCATGCGTGATCCTTCAAAAAATGAATGGGAAAAAAGAACACTTGATAAAAAATATCATTATCATCCAGTATCCATTGATAAACAGCCATTAGTAAAATATCAAAAAAATGTTATTGAAAAGAAAATGAGAAGGGCGAAACAAATGATATTATTTCAGTTGTGAAATATTATATAATTTTTTATTTATTTTATATTTTTGTTTTTTATATTATTATTTATTATAAATAATGACTTCTCGCTACATTGCTATTCGCCCTGACAATATTCCTTCTGATGGAAAGATATCTTTTAAAAATGGCTTTCCTGTTCTATCCTTTACAATTCAATCTCAATCTGGTATTTTAGATCCCAGAAGTATCCGCATAAATGGTAATCTTCAAGTATTTAAAGATAATGCTTTGAACCCAACTCCAGTATATGAAGCAGACGACGATAATGCAAAGGTTACTATGGATAATAGGCTTGGTATTTATAATGTAATGGATCAGCTTGTCATTCGTCATAATAAATCAAAACAAATATGCGAACATATCCGCCATTATCCCAGATACATGAGTACTTATCTGGGTGTAGGTAGTTCAGCAAATGATTTAATTGGTCATTTAGGAGAAACGGCTTTAATTATGCCTGACCCTGATGTCTTTTTTAAATCTGTTATAGCTAATAAAGCTGATGTTCTTGCCGATGATGTTGTTAAAAGTTTCTCCTGTCATTTACCTTCTGGTTTCCTTATGTCTTCTAACAAGATAAATCTTATGGAGACTTCTTTTGGTGGTATTCAAATTGAGATTCATTTATCTCCTGATAGTAATGCTTTATTTAATCCTGTTGGAACAAGTAATAATATTACGGACGCTCATTATCGTCTCACTGATCTAGAATTAACTTGTGAAATTGCTGATGTCCCTGCCGATCAAGCGGTTGCCATGTCTAAAGAAACCAGCGGACAACTTGAATTTAATACGATTACTTCTCTCTATACTTCTATTAATTCTACAAACGCACAGCTTCAGTTTGCTTTAGGTCTCAAACAGGTTCAGAGTGTATTCCTGAATTTCTGTCCTTCTAAAAATATTAATACATTGACGGAGAATGGTATGGCCACAACTTATCCTTCAAGGTCAAATGGAGAATTAGCATTTCTAAAAAGAGTTCAATGGCTTCGTGGGGGTGTTAAATATCCCTGTGAGTATGATATTGTAACTAATTTTGATAAAGATAATGATGTAGCTGTTGTTGATCCACAAGTATTAAAAGCATTTGTTGATAGTGTTATTCCTGATTATTTAGTTGATAGAACTTCTGTGTCTTCTGCAAATAATTATAGGGGATATGATGTTAATCCAGCTTCATTACAAAAAAGTTATATGAAAACTCGTGATGGCGGTGCTCTCTTCGGCATAGGACAAAAATACAGCCAGTTTAATACTGGTCAGGACTTTTCACGACAGCAGTGGGGTCTATCTCTTGAAAGTGATTTAACGGACGATTCACCGCAGTCCGTGTTTATCTATGTTAAGGCGAGAGCAGTTCTTGCGTGGAACGCCAATGGTGTCCAGCTTTTACAATAGGATAGAATTTAGACAATAAATATATTTTATATATATATATGACAACTTTGTATAATGTTGAAGAAATTAATAATGCAATAAAAGTATTTATATTAGAAAATATAAATGAACCCATGTATGAATTTATAAGGGATTTATATTTTAAATTAAAAGAAGAATATGATTTCAGTAGTGAAACATCAACTGAAGAAGAAGAAGAAGAAGATGATTTAATTATGGAAGAGATTTCAGTTGTGAAATCAAAAGACGGATTTTATAGTTTAACATAATTGATAATATTTATTACTATAGCCTTTTCTTTTTTTATCGTTGATTGTGCTTTCAATTCGTTCTTCTGTAAAAATAGAAGGATAAATAAAATATTTTTCTATATCTGTATTTGACATCATAATATCAATAGCTCTATAGCGTTTTAAATTAATAATTTTATCATATAATTCTTTCATTATATTCCATGTAGGAATATAATAAGCCATTGTTTGTAGCATTCTATATTTATTATCATCTAAAATATGATATCCTTCATTAAATGTTTCTGTGAATTTTTTTTCAATATTATGTCTATGATATATTAATCCACCTAAATAAGTTATTCCGTCATCTCTAAAATAAGAAGTATCATGATTCCATTCGCCTACTGCGTCGTCTTCTAATATTAAGACATCATTAATTTTATTATCAATAATATATTTCCATAATTTTAAATGAGAAGATAAACAGGCACATTTTGAAAAATGAAATTTAGTATATCTTACATTCCAATAACTAATTAATTTTTCTTGTAGATCATAATCGTCAATTATATCGTCTATACTGGTTGCATTCCACCTTGTAAAGATATCTTTATTTTTATATTTTTCCCACCTGTCTATACTTTCTTTTAAATTTATTACAAATATTTTAGTCATTATATATTTCTATACATAATATTTTTAATAATTAATCATACTGAAATTAAATATAATAAGTAATATAAATATGAGTACTAAACCTGCTGACGCTCCTGATAATGTTGCAAGCCAACCTTCTCAAGTGGTTCAAAAATATGCTCCAAGTGTTCCTAATTTCATGCGATTAGGTTCTGTTCCTGTTAATTATCTACAAGAAGTAGAAACAGATCTGCTTGAGCCAGTTGTTTTTAGTGATGGTTCTTCTTCTACTGTTGATGGATTTGTTCGTTTCCAGCTTCAGAATAAAGGTTTCCTTCATTCGCATTCAAAGATATTTTTTCAGTTAAATACAAGTAGTGCAGCAGGAAGACAAATATACCCTGTAAATGTTGGTGTTGGTAAATTAATTAAAAAAGCAGTATTAAAGATTGGTAATAAAGTATTAAATGAAATTAGTGATTGGGATAAGCTTCATGCATTTCATTCAACTAAAATAAGCAATGAAAATATGAAAATGAGAGAACTTTATACAACTGGTAGATCTTTAAATTTCATGATTAATAATGGTAATGGTGGCTCTCTGGGACAGAAAGCAACAGGTATATCATTATCTGTAGGGCGTGATCCAACTAGAACAGTAGCAACTGGGGCAATTACTTATGAAGATAGCGACTACAAGACCATGCCTTTCGCTATTATGGAAAATCTTAAAAATGAAGAATCTCCTTCTTTTGCTATTGATTTAAGTGATCTCTTTCCCTTCCTTAAAGTTCATCAGCTTCCGCTATTTACTATGACTGAACCTGTAACTATTGAATTAACCTTACACCCACCAGTTCAGGGGCGATGCGTCCGTTTAGAAGCTACTGGAGCTAATCAAGCCCACGCTATAAATAGAAATGAGTTGAAATTCTGTGCTGACTATGTCTATTATGGTTCTGGTGATGAAATGGAACAATGGGCAAATCAAAATAAACAATTAGATTTTTCATTTGTTGATTATCGTGCTATTACTACAAGTATTACTAATGATAGTATTAAAAATGATACTGTTCGTAATATTGGTATGGCTTCTAGACTAGTTAGTAAAGTAATTACTATGTTTGGAGATACGGCTGATGGTGAGAATCGCATTATGATGGATACAGCAGCAATAGCACCAGTAGCTGCTGCTGACGGCGTAATAGGTCCTTTTGAATATAATTTAAGATATAATGATAAGTTTGAGTTTAGTAGCAATATTAAAAACACTGCAAGACTTTATACACTCTTACAGCAAAGCGAAGGTATGGTATTTATTAGCAGAGACGCTTATAGTGGTCAAGGACAAGCATTTGAACCAGCAACAGGACAAACGAATACATTTGAAGGGAATGGTTTAAGTGGTAGGTTGGTTGTCGGTGGTGCTGCTGGATCTTACTTTTTCCTTTGTACTCGTCTATCTGGCGGTCGTGTAGGACAGCGTGGAATTGAGCTTCATGTAAAAGCGTCTGGTGGTTTGCGAACTACTGCAGTAGATATTATGAGAAACTACTGCGAATATATGCGTTCTGCTCGTCTTGAAAATGGTGTTATTACAGTATTCAATCTTTAACTTTAAAACTTTTCAATAATGTATTTAATTCTTTATTTTTTAAAACTTTATCTTTAAATTGTGTCATTCTCATATAGGCCACGCCTTCATTTTTTTTTATAAAATTATCAATACTTTCTATATAATTATTATAGGATTGTGGTGAATAAATTAATAGATCTTTTTGTTTATCATGTCCCCAATAAGTCCAATCGTCAATAGGAACGCCTATTTTATAAATAATTTGTTCTTTTTTTTCATCTAAATCTGCATATATTTCGTCAAGTAAATCGTCATTATCTTCGTGTGGTGTTAAATCACATAAATAAGTTTCCATTTTATCAACAACTTCATGAAATTCTTCCATTTGTGTGGCTGTTTTATATTTATTAGGTAATTCTTCTATTTGTTGTTGATATTCAAGTAATATTTCTTTTTCTGTTTTTTCTCCCTTGTCGGGTGTTTCACGAATAACTTGAGCTTGTATTACTTCTGGTTGTTTTTCTATTTGTTGTTGTTGTTTAATGCATAACTTAAACAATTCATAAGTTAAATTGAATTCTTCTTTTTTAGCATAATTATTCATTTTAGTTTTAAAATTATACTGCTGCTTCTTATTAGTAAAATCCATTTGTTGAGAAAATGTAGCGACATACATATCAATTTGTTGTTTAGATAAAGTATCCATTTCTATACTTATATATAGATAATAATTCTTTAAATAATATTGCTTATATTTGAGCAATTTGCTTATATATGAGCAATTTAGAAAATCAATAAATTATAAAACCTTTTGAAAAATAAAAAAATAATTATAGAATACTTTATAAAAAACTTGAAATATTGGATTGCTTATATATGAGCAATAATTCCATAATTAAAATATTATCTATAATATAATGATTATTCATAAGACACATAGTAAAAATGATTTAATTGATCTTATCAATACATTATCTTTAACCATTATTTTTAGCCATGTAGATATTAAAAGAAATATTCATGATAAATTTTATGAATTATTAGATGATAAAACTTTACAAAAAGAATTCAATACTGATAATGTTTATAAAATTAAAAATTATAATGATTTAAGACAATATTTAAAGAAATCTAATCCTAAAAAATATTTAACAGTCAAGGAAAAGCAAGATATAATGAAAATATGCAAATGTATAATTAATTATTGTGTAAGTGGCTATGATATAGAATACTCATATAAATATCAAACTATACAAGAAATAAATGATGATATGGATTATATTAAACAATTTGGAGATATCCCTTCTGTTAGAAGGTGTTGCAGGCTAATGAATAAAAATAGACAATTCCAAGATCATTATATTCCTATTATATCTCCACAAGTACAAAAACAATTAAATGATAAAAAAATTCCTAAAAATGTAACTAAAACAATAAAAGTCCATACTGGTGAATTTATTCTGAACTTCAACTAATGCGTTTTTTTATACATATTTTTTTATATGTAAAGTATATAAATGGTAGATTATCAAAAAATAAGAAATGATATAGCCTTTGGAAAAAAGCATGAACATAAAGTCAAGCCAACACTTGAAACATTATTTGGAGAATTAGTTTTTAATCATGATACTCATAATTTTGATTTTAGTAATAAAGATTTTTATGTGGAACATAAGCAAAGAAACTTAACCTTTGGAAGATATGATTCATTAATTTTTGATAAAGTAAAGTATGATAAATATTTACAATTAAAAGAAACAAATCCTAAATTGCAGTTTTTCGTTGTATGGAGTTTAAATGATAATCGCTATATGTGGGAAGTAACTCAAAATAGTGAAGAGTTTTATATCCGTGATAAATATGATGTAGATCTAAAAAAATGGCGTAGTGATAAAAAGACTGTATGTGTAAAGAATGAATATATCTCTAAATTTACTGATTTTGAAGTTGTCATTCAAAAGAAGAAAAAAACTAAAAATAAAAATCTTAATTAATGTATATGACTACATATTCACATTATCAACCAAAAAAGTTTGATGATTTTGATACTCCAATTAAAGTATGGAGAGATATAGAAAAATATATACCAAAAAATAAAAAAATATGGAGTCCCTTTTATAATAGTGGAAATCATACATTAAAAGAATTAGGATTTGATATTATACATGAAAATAAAGATTTTTTTACATATCAACCAGATAATTATGATATCATTGTAGATAATCCACCTTTCTCAATTAAGAAACAAATATTAGAGAGATTATTACTATTAGATAAACCATTTATATTAATAATGCCTGTATCTACTTTATGTTATAAATATTTTAAACAATACAAAGATAAAATACAAATCATTATACCACCAAAAAGATATAATTGGAAGCCTGAAAAACAATCTTCTGCTACATTTGATACATTATTTTATTGTTATAAAATGAATTTAGAAAAAGATATCCTATGGTTAGAATAATTTAAAAATTAATTTAAAAAAAATAATGTTATATTATATATAATAATGAAAATTAAACAAGAAGAAATCCATGATGCTATTCATAAAGCTAGACCTAATTTAAAAGAGATAAGTATTAAACAATATGAAGGACAATTGAAAAAATTAAAGACATTATTTGAAACGGATAATTATGATTTTTTATCTAAACCAAAAGAAGTAGAATCTAAATTAGAAGGTCTTCATTATACTAGTGTAAGAAATACTTACAATGCAATTATTGTTTTATTATTAGCTTTAAACAAAGAAGAAAATAATGATAAATTAATCAAAGAATATACTGAATTAAGAGATACATTAAATAGTAAATATGAAGAAGAACAAAAAAGCGGAGTTATAAGTGATAAGCAAAAATCTAATTTTGCTTCAATGGAAGAAATAAATAAGTTACTCACAGAATTGAAATCTCAAGTTAATTCATTGAAAAAAAAGAACACTTTCACACAAAAAGATATCTCAATAATTAGATCATGGATATTATTCAATATGTTAATTAGAATACCTACTCGTAATGATGCTTCAAATATGTTATATATTACACAGAGAGATTATAAAAAGTTATCTGATAAAGATAAAGAAGAACATAATTATTTAGTTAATGAAAGAAATAATATGAAATTTATTTATAATGTTTATAAAACAAGTAAGAAATATGGAGAGAATATTATCCCAGTTCCAGCTGATTTAAAACCCATGTTAAGAACATATCTTAAATTAATGGATTATAATACAGGAGATAATATTTTTCCTTTATCAAGAAATGCTATTTCACAGCTTCTCTCTAAAACAAGTAAAAGATTATTGAATAAAAGTATATCTTCAACAATGATTAGAAAGATCTATTTATCTGATAAATATAGTAATGTCAAGGAAGAAATGGAGAAGGACGCTAAAATCATGGGACATAGTAAAGAAACCGCAGCCAAGGTTTATACTAAATCAGCTGAATAAAAGATATCTTTTATTTACTTTTTTTTTTAACTAAATGAATTTTATCAATTTTATATGCTTTTGATTTTGGATTTATGGCTGCATACAAGCGAGCCATAGCCCATTGCTCTTTTGATTTTACTTGTGGTCTTACAGATTGTGGATTGCTTTTATAAGCACCGACGCCTTTATTATAAATTATTTGTAATCCTTTTAATTGATATCCTGTAGTTTTAGAGATATCTTTTAAACTATGACTTGTACCTTTTTTAAACTTATATTTTTTGTTATATTGTTCTTTATAAGTAACCATTATAATTAAATTAATATAAAAATTAAAATCAAGAAATTTAAATTGAAGAAATAAAATATAAGTTAGTTTATCTAATTTTTATGGTGAATTGGTGGGAAGATAGAACTTTTTATCAAGATCCAGAAGAAGATATTCATTTTAAAAAATATTATGCTCCCAGAATGTATTGTAGGCATGGACAACCTAATTATGTTAAATGTTGGTCTTGTCATAGAGAACGAGAAAATGCATATTATGAAGAATATTGTAATTGTGGAGACAAGGGATTTAAGTTTTTTTTTGAGCCTGATTTTGATCCATGTGAAAATTCTTTTTTTGAAGAGAAAGATATGGATAAAGTAGAATTCTGTAATTTAAGGGATAGCCATACATTACAGGATTTAAAAAAAGAATATTATAAATTATGTAAAATTAATCATCCAGACAAAGGGGGAGATCCTGAAGTTTTTAAAAGGTTAAATAATTTATATCATAATTTAATTAATAAATTTTAATTTTTTATTTTTTAGTTTTCGTTTAGTGATAATAAAACCATTTTCATTATTGTCTTGTATAATATTCATTTTCATTAAAGCTAGAAAAGCAGCCATAAATAAATTATGATCAGAAGATTTACATTTAACTTTATTAACTCTCATTGTATAAAATTGTTCAACAAATAATAAAAACATTCTTTTTATTTCTTTTATAGGAATCTTTTCGTCTCTCATGACAGTTATAAGATTATCATTTGCATATTCAAAGGCTTGTTCAGGATATTTTAAATTAAACTTGGATATTAAGTTATTTTTATAATGAAGAGTAATCACATAAGGGCGTTTCATTTCTATATATATATAATATATATTATTGTTTAAATATCTAAAGCCATAGATCTTCATTATTTAAATTCATTTTATAGCAGAGATAAATACAATAGAAGCTTGTATTTGGTTTATATTCTGTTTCTCCGTTATCTAATAGTTTTTCAAAATGTATTTTTCCGTCAGGAGTAATAACCTGTAAATCCTTGAACTTATCTTTAAAAATATCTCTCATATATTTAGAATAGATATTCAGACTATTCATAATAATTATAAAAGGTTTATCTAATTCAACAAGTTTTTTAAGGATATCTTTTTTAATATTTGTTTCAAATGGTGGATTAGTAATAATCATATCATAGTTTTCTGGTTGTGTTTCTAACATATTCATATTAAAATCATAAACGACTTCTTTGCATATTTTACTTAAATATTTAGGAGATTTAGATTTATGACTATTTAGACAACAAGCTTCCCATATAACTTTATCTTTTGGAATTAAATGAGATATATTCGTCCAAGCATATTCAGGAGTGTAATAATCATTATATATATTATATTTAGGACAATCTTTAAAATTAGCCATTTATATATATTATATTTTATTTTTACATAAATTATCCATGTTAATCTAATATAATGTCTAATAATTACTCATATATAAGCAATTTATATCATTTGTAATCTCTTTAAGTGTCTAAAATCAACTACTTAAACACTAATTATATAATTAGTGTTTAAGTAGTTGATTTTAGACACAATATTACATTAAATTACAATAAAAGACAATAAAAACGGACATTATAATAGATTATTATTACTTATATATGAGTAAATTGCTTATATACAAGCAATCGCTTAATTACTTAAAATTATTTATCTATAATTATTTATAAAAATGAAAGTAGATAATGCAAATACGAAAATATTTCATGGAATCATAAAAGACCTTTCAACAATGGTAGAAGCCTTACGAGTAGAAAATGATAATATGAATGATTTAATTTTAGATAATCAAAAATTAAATAATAAAATAAAAGAATTCAAAACACTTATTTATTACAAAGATATATCCATATATTTCTTAATGTTAATGTTTAGTATTAAATATATATATTAAGCCATAATTTCCTTATGAGCAGCTTTCACAGATTTTCCGTTACGCATACGAGCCATCATTTTCATTCTATGAGATTTCTTTTCACTTGGAGACATATCTAATTTATCCATGTGAGACTTTAATTGTTTTTTCTGTTGATCCGTCATCGGCCCACGAGCAGATTTCGCTTTCATTGCTTTCTTTTCTTTTTTAGGTGGATCACCTTCAGCAGGCGGTGGAGTTCCTTCAGGGATATCTTTTTTCTTATAAGCCATATTTTATAATTATAATATAGATAATATATTTAAATCAAAAATAAAAATAAATATTATATATATATAAATGTCTGGATATATTCAAACAGAACTTGTAGAATGCAATAGATTAAGAAGTCAAGAAGCATTGTCAGCCAATGACGATAACCCAGCTTCATGGACTAATACTTTATCTGCTATATATGATCTAGAAGCAGGAGATAAAGTATCTTTATATAATGCTTTTATATCAGAGCGTGGAGCAGGTAATGCGAAAACAATTGAAATCAAAGGACAATCATTAGGTAAATTTAGAGACTTTAATTATATAGAAGAAAAAATAGTAAGACAGGCAAAAAGAAATACTCCTATATCAAGTGATATAACTGAAAAAGACGAAACTATTGAATTAAGAGATAATGAAGTAAATATGCTAATTAGTTTTTATAAAAGTATGAACGGAACAGGATATGTAACATTACCCAGAAGGTTTATGAGTTTAGAAGATACAGGAACAGCTATAGGTACTTCCAGTCATCACGCTACAAAATATGCTTTTACAACAACTGATAGTTCAGCAACTGGATATATTTATCCTATACCTAATTCATTGTTTGTAATTAAAGGAGATTATTTTAAAGAATGTGTATCTGAAAAAGACAAAGTTGTTAATGATAATTCTAATTTTACATTATATGCTTCAACGAGAAAATTAGGGACTAATCCAGCTGAACCCCTTGACTTTGGAGATGATCCTATTACTTATACAATCGCTCCTGAATATAAAAATTATGTTAAATATAAAAATAAAGTAAAATTATCTGTTCCTACTGGATTTAATTCAGCCCAATTTATAGCAGATGATTTAACCAGACAATTAAGGAAAATAACGGAAACTAATGAATTAATATTTACTGAAAACCCTAATCTAGGTGGCCACCTTAATGCTGGCCCTGATAAAGTTGTTAGTAAAACAGTGGAAAGTTCTACTTATAAAACTTTTAATTGTATGACGCAATTATTATTTGGAGAAGATCAATATGATCTGTTAATAGGAGATCAACTTTCAACATGGTATAATAATTTTAATATTATTGGTCTTAAAAGACCTGAATTATATGATACTGGAAAAGAGATTAATATGACTCCTGATTTTAAAAATGAAGTATTTAAATATGAAGCAGGAGCAGGTAGTACTGGTCATACTATAGTAATGAAAGAAAAAGCAGGTCAGCCTGATAATGTGGATTTAAGTCGTTATGCTCTTGTAACTGTTGAAGCCTTGGGAAAAATTAAAGGACCAGCACCTGCTCCAATAATCGCATGGAATCAAGTAGGGGGAAATCCGCCATTAATAAATCTAACTATGGGATCTTCCTATGTTGCAGCAGGGATTGCCGAAGGTGATGAAATAATAATTACATTTTATTATAAGTTAAGCGAGTTCCCTTTACAAACTAAGACTAATGGATTATTAGGAACTTTTTTATTAGAAAATTATGACTATTCAGTCGCAGACGCTCCTATGAAATTAGCCATTCCATATACAAAAGATAATTTATTAAAATTAAAAAATTTTATTAATGCTCAAGAAGAATATCCTGAAATATGGGATAGTTGGAATAAAGGAACAATAGGACTTGATCCTGTTGGGAATTGGACTTATGGAAATGGAAAATATTATAGTATTAGTGATACAGTAGATAATACTCGCTTTATGCATATGAATGTAGAGAGAAATTCAAGAGTAACAGAAGTAGAGCCCACAATTCAAACACAACCTGACGCTACTTATTCTCCTGCTGTTCATGGCTCTAATGCTAGTGGATCATTTACTATTAATATATATTGGGACGGAACAGAAGCCGATAAAATTAGATTTAATGAATATTACTATGTAAAGGTAGTAGGGAATGCATTTGATATCAATACTCAAGTGTTAAGCGTTGAATATACATCAGCTCCTACAGTATTTGGAACATTAAGAATATCAAATCCCTTAACTGGTGTGAGAAATTCTGGAAATGTTGATATAGAATTTTATTATATCGCAGCTGATCAAGATCAAACAACATTTAATAGAGAAAGTATTCCTATTACAACATTAGGATCTTCATGTTATAGAAATACATATACTTCTTACAGGAATGATTTAAAAACAGAAACAGAACAAGAAGAATTTAGATATAGTAAATTATTATTATTTAAATATGATAAAGAAAATAGAGATGTTTATTATGATAATCCTTCATTAAAATTAAATAAATTAACTTATGGTTGCTTTGGTAAAACGAGTTATACTCAAAATGGATATACTATTGATTATGTTACTATATTTCCTAATTCAAGAGCTGTTGGCGGAGAATTTCCTGTAGAGTGGTTTGATGCTGGATATTTAGGAGTAGTAACTAGTGACCCAGCACCAGATTCACGAGTTCCATTTGGATTTATTGAAGGGGGTAGAAAAATAGGATATGATATGCATTTTACAGCCGCCGCACAACCAGCGATATCTTTATATAATGGTAAAGCTGCTACTTTTGCTAATTATTATGGAACACAATTTCCTAAAACATTTTTAAACGATCAATGGGGAAAAACAGTATCTGAAGCAGCAAGTCGTTTTTCCGCAGGTGTCCAACCTGAAGGAGCACCAGCAGCACCTACACCAGATAATACTGGACAATTAGCAGCATATATTAATCGTAGATATGTAGGAGCAGATAACCCAAGAATAAACTGGGACGGAGAACATTTTAATATTAGTGATTTACATACACCAGAAAATCTAGCTGCTCGTGGCCCTGATGGCGGAACATACGGAGTTTTTCAAGAAGCACAATTTTACTATTTAACAAGCGACCCCCCAACAAATGCTGGAGATATAATTTATAAAATTAATCCTGCCGCTGATATAAATGAGTTTTGTCCTGCATTAAGTCCCTATATAGGTCAATTTGGTATATATACAAAAAATGGAAGTACATCAACTACAGACAAAGGAGCAGGAAAGATAATGAAAGAATTATTTAATACAAATATAAATCCTTATACTATTTATGATAGTAAAAGCGGAATCGTCTTTGAAGATATGGGATTTGATGAAGATACATGGAATGAAAGTTTATGGGGGACATTGGGATTTACTTATGAACAATTTCATTCAACAATTAATAATCGTTTAGAAAGAGTAGATGATAATAATGTAACTAATTTAAAATATCCAAGCACTAATGCACAAATAGTAACTACAGATACTAAATTATGGAATACAAATGATGATGGCGTCCCTTTATATAGTGATAATTTGCCCTGTCCTTTTGCTTTATTTTATTATAATGGAAATGGAGTAGCTCTAGATAATTTTGTAGGAAGTGCTCAACCTTATATGCAGATTTTTCCACCTATTAATCAAAAAACAACTAGCGTAGAATTAACTGCTCAAAAGTTCCCTGTATCTATGATTAAAGGATATTATACTATCAGAAGCAATATAGTCCCCCAATCTATATTTGTAGGCGGTTCTAGTAATATAACAAATATGCCTATTGTCGGTATTATTGATAAAATGAATCCACAAAATGATTATTATTTCGGTAGTGAAACTGGAGTTGATTTTGTTATAGGTGGTCCTACAAAGATGTCTTCTATTACTTGTTCAATCCATGATCCAGACGGAAGCTATGCAAATGTAGATAATAGTAGTAGTATTATATTTAAAATATCACGCCAAGTAAGGACGTCTTTTAATATTATTGAAGAAATATTAGCAGATGAAAAAACAAATAAAAAAAGTAAATTATAAATAAAATTATTTCAGTTGTGAAATTTCAGTTATGAAATTACGATCCATTAATAACTTATATTTTTCTGGGAACTTTGTTTTAAATTTATCAATATTGTTCCGTTTTTTATAATAATAATATGAATTTTTCGCATTTAAAAAATCTTTATTATTTTGATAATATTCTTGTTTTGATATTTTATTCTTTTCATAATGATCTTTTGCTCGTTGTCTATTTTTCTGCATAAATATTTCATCATGCTTTCTTTCATTATGATATTTATTCTTGTAATATTCTAATTTGTTTTTATGTTGTTGTACTAACTTTTTAATCATATCGTCAGACATGTCCATAGTATTTATATATATAACATAGAAAATATTTAAGTAGTTATGACGCATTCGTGAAACACCCGACAAGGGAGAAATTATTGCTCATATATAAGCAATCCATTATTTTATTATTTTTCAAAAGTATTCTATATTTATTTTTTATTTTTCAAAAGGTTTTGTAATTTATTGATTTTCTATTTTGCTCATATATAAGCAATTTGCTTAAATATAAGCAATTATTATTTTGATAATTAATTTATATATATAATATTATAATTATGTCTTCTAAAGCACCAGCTGAATTATTAGAAGTATGGTCTCCTGAATGTGAGAACTTATTAGCTGAATGGAGTGAAAAGGCTTCTTGTTATCGTTGGTTACATAATCGTAGCGAAAAAAAATATAAAATAAGATATTATTGTTTTAGTATTCCTGTCATTATATTATCTACTTTAACAGGAGCAGCTAATGTAGGTTTAAGTAGTTATGTACCTGAAAGCGAACAATCAACAGCACAAGCGATTGTTGGTGGTGTGAATATATTCGCTGGTATTTTATCAACTTTACAAACTTTTATGAAGATTGTTGAGACGATGGAATCTCATAGAGCAGTTAGTGTAGCATGGTCTAAATTAGGTCGTAATATATGTATTGAATTAGCTATAGATCCTATGAGAAGACAAAACGCCCATGATTTTTTAAGTATATGTCGTGCAGAATATGATCGTTTAATTGAGAGTAGCCCTAATATTGATGATGATATAATTAATTCATTTAAATGTAAATTTAAAAGTTATGAATGTAGTCGTCCTGCTATAACTAATGGATTAGATAAATGTAAAATATATAGAAACCCAGATAGTAAAAATACTGAAAAAGAATTGCAACAAATGAAAGAAGAAAGCGGAGAAGAAGGGGGTTCGCCGTAGATTATTACTATACTTTTTAAATATTTAAAGTAATAAGACTAATATTATAAAAAGAGTATAGTATGCCGTTAAAAGATAAAGAAGCAAGAGCAAAATATGCTAAAGAATACCGTGAAAAAAATAAAGAAAAAATATCACAATGGAATAAACTATGGAGAGAAAAAAATAAAGAAAATAAAAAAGAATATATGAAAGAATATTATGATAAAAATAAAGAAGCAAGAGCAAAATATCGTAAAGAATATGATGAAAAAAATAAAGAAGAAATCAAACAATATCAAAAATCATATCGTGAAAAACATAAAGAAGAAAAAATTAATTATCAGAAACAATATTATAATGAGAATAAAGAACACTTAAAACAACAAGCAAAAGACTATTCTGAAAAAAATAAAGAAAAAATCAAAGAATATAATCGTACTAATTATAGAAAAAAACATAGCCGATTTCATCATTGGAAAGTAACTAATGTTAAATATTGGGAAACTTATGAAAAATTACATGATAGATATATAAATACGACACATTGTGAATTATGCAATAAAGAATTTCCTGAAAAATATGAAAATAATTATAATAGAAAAGTAGTTGAACATGATCATTTGTCAGGATATGTTCGTAGTATTTGTTGTCAAGCTTGTAATATGAAATTAGCAAAGGTAGATAATAAAAGAAAAGATGTATTGTTAGAAATACATAGAAAACATTACAGATTTCAGTTGTGAAATCTTACTTCTTCTTTTTAGTTTTAACATTTTTATTTTTTATTGGTAATGAAGATATCTTTTTATTGTCTAATCCCATAAATATATCTTTTGGCTTTATTTTATGGTGATTTGTTTTTTCAGGCATTATTACAGGTTTATATAAAGAATAATTAAACTTTGATTTTGGATATTTACTTGTCATTTTATATTAAATATTTATATTTTTATTTTATTATATTATAAATAATATAAATA
>Ga0181388_1000190_pt1 | contig 20705 bp, 32 predicted proteins | sample 11SPOviralmetaG_FD_130120 | JGI IMG/M metagenome (GOLD analysis project Ga0181388, IMG submission 130120) | Marine viral communities from the oligotrophic San Pedro Time Series (SPOT) site, San Pedro Channel, CA, USA - 11 SPOT_SRF_2010-05-17 | ecosystem: Environmental > Aquatic > Marine > Strait...
AATTCTCGTATAACTTTTTGAAATTTGCTCCACCTTTGTCTAATGCATTTGAAGTCGAGCCCATCATACACTTACCTACAATTCTAGACCCTAATCTAAGTGTTGTTTTTGTAACTCGCCAGTTATTTAAAATGTTGTCCGGCCTCTCCCATTTGCCCGATTCGTCGTGTACGAGGAGTTTGAGCTTTTCACCGTCATACGAGTTGTCCCCCGTGTTCTTCCAGTCGATTGTTGTATCGAGCCCTTCGAGCTCCTCCGGCTTTTCACCTTGATCAAGTTTTCTTCTGGTAAGCTTCGACGCTGGTACTCTGTAGGCAAGCTCTGTTTTTGGGCGGTCCATACCGTCTTGTATGGGTTTGAAAAAGAATGGGTAGTTGACGGATATCGGTACAACCTTATCGGTGAACATTTTTTTAGCGTCAGCCCCGGACTTGGACAATATACCGAACCGTGAGTCGGATGATATTGTAGCCATGTTAACAGTTTCTCCCGATGCCATGAATGAAAATCCAGATCGTCTGTTCTTAAGATAGCACATTCCGTAGCAACGTGGGTCAGCTTTGCACGCTTCCCAGAATATAAAGAAAAGCCTATTTGACTCTCTGAAATCGGCTGCGCCAACATCAATTTTACTCCACTGCAAGTACATGTAATGAGTGCCAGTAATATAAGTAGGATTGCCTTTGTTAACGAATGAAAACCCCTGGTCACGGCGTTTAAACTCTTCGTCAATATAGTCATAATATTTTTCTTTAAAGTATTCAGGCATTTGGTTCCACTCAAATACACTTTTTATTTTTTCAAGTTCTTTAGGGTAGTCTATTTGATTCCACGTATTTTTTTTAAATTTATACGGATCAGATATTTTTGGTAAAGCTATCTTAAGATTTTGTATGCTATACACATCTCCAATCTCACCGGTCTTACTTATAACTACAACATCACTTTCTTTATCGTAGCCGTATTTCCATTGCTTATACCTATTTTTTTTATTAAGAACTTTCTTGCTTATATAATCGGGCAGAACTTCAAACAGCGTCTGTGCATAATTCATTTTGATCTACCTTCTGCAAAGCCTTTAAATGATTTAGCTTTAGCCGCTTGATTCTCACCTTCTAATAATGATCTTTCTTCGTCTATGCGTGTTAATATTTCAAACGCATCAAAGATTGCTAACTTTTTAGTGGCCGCGGCATTCTTAAGTCTGTCAGCTGAAAGGTCGTCTTCAGTGTCTGTTATAATCTGTTCTTCAGCAACGCGAATTAATTCATTAACCGCTTTTTGCCCAGCTCGGATTATATTCTTCTTCGTGTCCTTTACGTTCATACTTAATAGCTATATCATTTGATTTCATACAATAAAGACGCTCATCGTCTATAATAAATTCCCATTCGCTACTAGGCGTAAAGCCAACCAAGTCGCCTGGGTTAATTTGAAGTGCTTCTAGCACGTTATTACTATACTTTAGTATACCAATATGCTTTTGCTCTTTTTCGTTTGAATATGAGCTTGTTTCTTTAATAGGCTTTATAAAGCATCTATTATTAATCATAACCCAATTGTTATTTTTTTTATACCCATAAACTTGGTCTACGTTAACGAAATACATATTATCTTTAAAATACATACTTCCATTCTTTTCCGCTCCTTTCATGTCATACCATCTTCTAAATATATTGTGATGTATTAAAACGGTATCACCTATATTTATATTGGTATTAAACGCTGCTGGAGTCGAAATGACTATAGCTTCTTTGTTTATGTGACGAAAGCTTTCTATACTTGTATTTAGTAGTAGGCTAGTGTCGCCTACCTTTTTAGTATTATTGTATCTTTCGCCTTTGGGTTTAACTATAAATTGGTATAATGATTTCATTAGTACTCAAGATCGTACTCAACGGAGATTGCCATGTTAGAGTTAAATTTCTTCCATGGCAAAACCTCTGAGTTTTTCTTAATATAGATATTGTACGAAGCATCCTCGCCCTCAAATAGTATGGCAGATATTTCATGTCCACCATACACTTGCTGACCTACTGAATAATGCATTGCGTCATTCTTATAGTCTGACCCAATACTAATCTTCCTTATCAGCTTCATTTTCCTCTATTTTAGAATATTCGCCTGTTTGTAAATTAATGTTAACAGGCCCATATTCTTTTTCAAGCTCAGCTTTGAACTCTTCAGTCTCTTGATTTACACCTGCAATTTCGTGAAGCAGTGCGTGTTTCTGAGACTCTACGATACCAATCTTGTTTAGTAATGAATTTAATGCAGTTTGTTGCTTATGTAACTTTTCTAACTGCTTATCTGTAATTTTCGACATTTGATTTAATTTAATTGTTATTGTTGGATTTTTTTGATTTTTCCCACGTGCGCCCAACAAAATACGCACCGTATACTGTTATTAATAATGATTGAAAAATTGGGATATAATCTTCCGCTACTACAAATCCGCCTACATTACCATCCGCAAATGCTAGAATAGTAAATATAGATGTAAGATACACCAGCACAAGTGGCCGAATGTTTTTAGATAAAAATGAATCTGATTCCATATCCATTTTCCATCTTTCAGTCACCTGTGTCTGTGCGTCTTGATCTGCTTTTTCCAATAACTCTTGAATCTTTTGTTTAGCAGCTAATCTTTCTTCATCTGTAGTTGTAAGTTTATCAATTACATTACCTACGTCTTTAATTATACCACCTGATAAAAGACTTAAAAGTTTTTTCATTAAATAATTTTTTTAGTAAATAATTTTAAAGCCAGCTTGTAAGCCCAACCTAAAAATAAAAAAATAGTGCTAAATCCTAAAACATATGCCATTATATCATAATGATTTTGTCCCATATAAAATAGCTTTGTGTTAAATAAATTTAAAATAACACTGCATGTGATAAATATAAATAAAATTAAAATGGTTACTTTTTTCATTGTTTAAAAAATTAATTAACGCATAAATGTAGGCTTTTGAATATTTTTATCTTTTAAAGATCCAGGGTTATTTCTTTTAGATTTTTTACCTATCCCAAATATATTACCATAGCCAGAGTCGTCAAAAGCATTTGCTGCGCTAAAATATGTTTCGCCTTTTGCCACACGATCCCTAGAAATGTCATAATTTTTTTGCTCCGCATTCTTTACTAGTTGCATATTAAGTCTGTCTTTTCTTGATGTTGCAGCTGAGATTCTTTTAGGATCAGGAGCTATCATGTCTAACGCCTGATAACCTACGTCTTTTACAAGTTGCCCTGCAGTATTAAGAATTTTTTTACCAGTACTGATTTCAGGCTTTTTTTTCTTTAGGTTTGCACCCCTCATCATTAAGCCAGATTCGCTATCTTTAAGCATAAGTCCGGCTGCTTTGTTTTTCATTTGCCCTTTTAGTACACTCATGGGCGATTGTTTGTATGCCATTTGTTTGTTTTTAATTATTATTATTATTACCTATTTTTTACTTTTTTGACTTATTATAAGCTTCTTTTTCCCAAGGTAAATTTTTATCACCTTCTTTAATGCTAGATCTAGGTATTATTCTACCCATCCAATATATATTTTTATCATCATAATCAAGATCACCTCTGCGCATTTGATCTATATGCACTCTTTCATGCTTAATAACATCTTTAGCTTCTAATGGCGATAAATTCTCATCTACTATTATTGTGCCGTTATTATTAGCTTTGCCTAAAACCCCCTCTTCCATGTCTACATAGTACACCGGAGTTTCATCCATTTTAAATGGAGCAGATTTCATTTTAAAAGCCATAATTTATTTTTTAGCGTATGGTACAACTTTATTAAGATATGCTTGACGCTCTTTACAACCGCAACCACCTGGTATATTTAAACCATTAGCAACTTGTTCTGCAAACTTATCTATGCCTGTAGCTTTAGTAGCGCGCGCTATAGTATCACCTAAGCCTCTATCTTTCATTACTTAAGATCTTCTACTGATTTAATTGTTTTAGCATCTGGATAATCTTTTTTATATTGCTCCATTGCATAATCCATATTACTTTTACCTCCGGCATAAGCTTTTTGGGAGCTTAACAACATACCACCTACACCAAAAGCTGTAGACACAGCCTTTTGCCCAAATGATTTTAACGCTTGCTTAATACCTTGCTTTGCCGCAAATTTTCCTACTTTTTTTGTTTTTTCCACTGCATCAGTTTGCATTAATGGACTTGTAAACCTTGAAGGTGTACAGTGTTTTGATGTAAACGGTTTATATTTCATATTAGCAATTCCATTTTCTTCGTGCAGCTCTGCCTCTTTCAGACTTCCATCCTTTAGATCGTGCACAAAATGATTTTCTGCGTTTCCACGCTTTACTTCCTTTTTTAAGCTTTGATGGATCCCTTGTTACAGCAGTTGATAGTGTGCTGCCCGGGTTATCTTTACGATATTTCTTTACGCCTTTTTCTGTCATACCACCCCCGGCATCTGAACCAGTACCGCCATCTTTTTTCACTTCAGCGTAATAGCCTTTAGATTTCTTCCTAGATGGAGCATCGCCTTTTTTAGTGAACGGTGAGCTGTGCTGAACGTACATAATTATTGTTTTGCTCGTTGTGTAATAGGTGGGTTTAAGTCATAAGACTTGCAAGGGTATTTTTTAATTTGCATACCGTTTGCACCTGAACTACTACCTTTTCCCATAGGGAAACCTGATGTATCGATAGGTCCGTCCCATACGTGAGACTCTCCTACTATTCCGCCTTTTAATGGTTGTTTTTTCATAATTATTTATTTATTCTTTATAACCTTCTGTTCTAGCTTTTATAACGTCAGCTTGTGTAATTTTGCCATCGCCTGTTTGATCTTTCATAAACAAAGGTGCATTCATACCGCCTGCTGCATATTGACGCATTTCAGGTGACCCTGCCATACCTTGTATATTTTGCTGAACTTGAGGTGTAAACCCTCCGCCCATTGGTGCCATTTGAGGAGGTACCATTGTTGTTTGCATTGGCTGCCCTGTCATAGGATCTATTTGAGGATTACCCAAACGCATTATTGGATTTTTTGTATAAGCCATAGCTATCTTTCTTTATCGTTATTTATTCTTTTTATCGCAACCTGAAGCATCCTGTCTGTATACGCTTTACTTTTAATTACACTTTGTGTTGTGCTGCTGGGGATATCTTCTTCACCTGTAAGTATTCTATAAACACGAGCTAATAGCTGTGTTGCTTTTAAAGATACTTTATATAGACTGCCTTTGCTGTCTGATTTGTTACCTCTTCGCCATAATACTATCCAGCCTTCTTTTAGAAGTCGTGAGAACCTATTATTATCCCAGCTGTATGCATATGTATTAAGTTTAAAATCTTTTTTGCTAAAAAAGCCTTGACAGTCTAAAAATAAAAGAAGCTCCAGATCTGCGTCTTTTATTCCGTAATTTCTGCACGCCCATCTTCTAACTATACGGTAGTGCTTTAACACGTTTGAGTCACGCAAATCTGAAGCCCTTATTGTTTTCATAATATAACGACTACATCCTGCGCTTTAATTACATTGTATACTTTATTTTCAAGTTCAATGGAATGGCCGGCGTGCCTATCATAATAAATAGCATCGCCAGCCTTTATTCCAACTATATCGGCGCCCGCTGATATTACGCTTGCTTTTGCGTATCTTATATCTTCACGGGCATTTTCTGCAATTAGCAGACCGCCTTCTGTTTTTTGTGAACCTTGTTTTTCTTTTTCTACTATTAAGTAATGCCCGATTGCTTTCATAACTGTTCTACTCTAACGTTATTAATTACACAATCGGTTGATATGATTGTTGTGGCTACTGAAGCCGCGTTCCGAAGAGCGCTTTTAGTAACAAGTAGCGGGTCGATAATTCCAGATTTAATCATATTCACCATACCCCCTGTAACAACATTTAACCCTCTGCCTTTAATAGTAGGCTCTTCAAATTCTTCAATACCCGCATTGCTAAGTATCGTATAGAAAGGCGCTTTAATTGATTTATAAAATAGTTCTTCGCCTTTACTGACAGCTTTTATTTTCTGTGCAGCATTTAAAAGGGCTATTCCACCACCTGGTACTATACCTTCTTTAATCGCGGCTTTTGTAGCACATATAGCGTCTTCAACTCTATCACGCTTTTCTTTTAACTCAACTTCCGAATTAGCACCGACTTTTACAACGGCAACTTTTGCAGATAGTCTCGCTAGCCTTTTTTCATACCTAACTTTTGCAGCTGGCATCATTGGCTTTTCAAGATCTTCTTGTATTGCTTTAATTTTTTCTTCAACCTCTTCTGACTTGCTTTTAATTTGCAAAACAGTTTCTTCTGTATTAGTGACTGCTTTAACACAGGTACCCAGCATTTCGATATCCACGAGGTCCATATCGTCCCCAAGGTCTTCATTAATAACCTTAGCTCCTGTAAGCATGCAAAGGTCCTGCATGACTTCCTTACGCGTTATACCGTAAGTTGGTAAATCAATTACGTTGACTTTTATGTTGCCCTTCATTTTATTCATTGCAAGAGTGTTCAGCACTTGGGGCTCAACGTCTGCAATTACTAATAATGATTTATTCTTTTTTATAACATGTTCCAGTACTGATTGAATCCTACGTATATTTGGAATTGGTGATTCCGATATTAATATATAAGGATTGTCAAGCTCTGCAGCATTTATATTTTCGTTTGTTATAAAGTGATTAGATTTAAGAGGCTGATCATATTGCACACCATCTACAACTTCTATTGTTGTTTCAGGTTCATCTGTAGTTTGCATGATAACCACACCTGTATTGCCTACATACTTAAAAGCATCACTTATAAGCTTACCAAGTTCTTTATCGTTGTTTGCAGATATAGTTGCTACTTGGTCAATCATATCACCGTCAACTGGTATTGCAATCTTTTCTAAGTATGCAATTACTTTTTCAACCCCACTTGCAATTCCTTCTTTCAGTGTTCTTGAGCTATCTTGCTCTAATGCTTTGTATGCATTTTTAAGAATTGCATGTGCAAGTACAGTTGCGGTTGTTGTTCCATCACCGGCTTCTTGTACGGTTTTTCTAGCAGCATCTTTTAAAAGGGTTGCACCCATATTTTCAACAGGGTCACGCAAAAATATATTGTTTGCTACTGTTACACCGTCTTTTGTGATTACCGGTCTACCTTTATCGTTTTCAAGTATTACGCTAAGACCGCTAGCCCCTAATGTGGAACTAACGGCTTTTGTTAGCTTTTCAATACCTTCGTAAACCTTAGAGCGAGCATCGCTTCCAAAGTTTAAATTCTTAACTATTGCGTCAGACATATTAAATTATATTAAATTAGATTAGACAAATGTCTTATTCGAAAGTTTTTACAACTACAGGTCCTTTTGCGAAATCGAGTCTTTTTGTATAGTGCTCTACTGAAGCGTCAATAGCTGCTTCTGCACCGCCAATAGTTTCTCTTCGTGTTACGTCGACCCAATCGTTATCTTTATTTGGGTTAAGGTATTCGGTTTGAAAATATCCATTTGGTAGTTGCACAATTCGCCAATTCTTTTTATCAACTAAATGATTTAAAAACTGGACTTCTTCTTCGGTTATTTTTGGAGATGATGTTCCCCAAGAATAGGTTCTATAATACAGTGTCATAGGTTTTGGTTTTAATTAATTATTGGTTTACTCTTCCCGAGTAGGGTATATGTTATATATTACTGGTTTTTACTGTTTTTTACTTAATCCGCTATTGTCATGGTTACAGAGGTTGGATTTATTTCTTGATTAATAAATTCTTTTATACCAGACTCTATAGCTTCGACTTGCTCTTCACCTATAGCCTCTTTAGTCCACCCAACTACTATTTCGTTTGTTAGGTCTTCAAAAGGGATAAATTCACTTTCAGGATTTAAAGGTACGGTCTGTGTACCAATACTAATTGATCGATACGCGTTACCATCTGGATCTAGCTCATCTGAAACTCCTGTTACTACCCAGTGAACATTATAAACTACATCTGTTTCACTACCCTCTGTTGGGTGTACGTCTACTGTTTTACAATTCCATTCGTAAGTTACTGTCATTTTAATTATTTTCTAATGTTTGTATTCGTGTTTCTAAATTTTCTATTTTTGTAATTGCATCTTGCAAAGCGGCGGTTAGTAGTGGTACAAGTTTAGATTGATCAATACCTTGATAAGAAGGTTCATTGTTTTTGTCTACTGCATCTTTTTCACCGCTAACAGCCTCATGAACAACATCTTGTACTTCGTGAGCTATAAATCCATCTACTACATAGTCGTCAGGGCCTTCCACCCAGTTAAATCTACTAGGTTTAAGTAACTTAATTCTATCAATGGAGTTTTCCATTGGAGTTACATTTCTTTTTAGCCTGTAGTCAGAGGTGCTGTTGTATTGTACCGAGTACGGATTCATAGCTACATAACCTCTAGTTGAATTATTAGACCTAACAAAATCTATTACTCTTACAAAAGGTCCACTTGAAGCGGTTAGAGATTTAATCCTTACTATTCCAGATGAAGTTGTGCTTGTGGTGCTTTCAACCTGTAGCTTAGCAGAGCTCGGGTTAGTAGTTCCAATGCCGACGTTACCGCTTGAATTGATGAGCATGCGTGTAGAACCTCCAGTTTTTACTACAAAATTAGAACCGTCTAATTTTAAAGAATTTTCATTATAGCCACTGTAATATATAAGTCTCATACCAGTAGCACCGGGATTATTATCCCATCTTAACTCTCCCAAAGGAGGTGACGCACTACCGTCCGGGTGCGTAGCTTGAATAATATTTGATGGGTTCGAACTGGTTGCAGTTAATTTTATTTTAGCCTCGGTGCTAGATATGGTGAGATTTTGATCTGAATAAGTTGTACCGGATGTTACTCTAAGTCTAGCCGTTGACGAGCCTGCTCTGGTTAGATTTAAATCTTCATCGTAAGATCTAATAATGCCAGTGTTAACTTGTACTTCTTTACTAAAATAAAACGCACCTCTATCTGTAGTAAAATGTGCATATGATGCATTTTGTGCCCCTACCTCAACATATCCACTATTCGTTTGTACTTTAAGAGAATTGCCGCTTCCTTCTTTTAGGTGTGTGTTGCTATCGTTTATATATATATCACCACCGTCTACTTCAAGATCTCCTGATAAATATAATCTTCCGCCTGAAGACGTTATTCTATAATTATAATCGCCTGTGTGACTATCTGATTCGTGAAAATCAATATACTTACCAGCTTCTAAAACGCCTGAACTGCCAACAGTTGGCACAACGCCCCATCTGTTCCCACTCGCAGTGGCATGAAGACCATCAAGTAAATCAGCATCTAGCCCTGAACCTGCACCATCATTCCCCGCGTTCCATACTGTATTGCTATTTATTTTAACAGCGCTATTACCTGCAGTGCCTGGCAAAAAGTTTATACTGGTAATAAGACTTGTGCCACCTTGACCAATTTGAATTTGATCACCAGTTTTACCTATTAATTTACGAAGATATCCTCCGTCTTTTGTATATATAAAATCCTCTTCGTCTATAACCAAAGGAGCAGTAACTGTATCTGTTCCTGCGTTAAAAGATCCTCCTTGTAAATATAAACCAATACCTGAATCAAAAGCGTCATCTCTAAGGTAATTAGTTGGAATAGTTGGTTTATTAGATAGATCGTTGTATGAACCACTAAACGATGATGTGCCCGCACCTATAAATGTCCTTATAGCAGTTGGGTTACTACAGTATCTAGTGTAAGTGTCAGAACTATTGTTAACTCTAAAAGCTATTGCCCCGGATATAGTGCTTTGGTTTCCGTAAGTAGCTCTAAATAATCTCGCAGTAATATCTCCAGCACCGTCTCTAGCAGCTAAAGTGTTAGCTGTTGCGCTAGTAGATGCATTTGCATTTAAAGTAACAGTTCCACTTGTACCCCCACCGGTCATATAACTTCCAGCAGTTACACCTGTGATACCACCAGTAGTAGGCGTTTGCCAAGACGGTGCAGAGCCTGATCCACTAGATGTAAGTACCTGTCCTGATGTTCCGTAGTTAGCACCACCAATACCTATTTGCCCGGCAGATCCTATACGCAAACGTTCGGTGTTTTCAGTATAAAAAGATTGTTGACCCCTTCTTGAATACCACATTGAGTATCTGTTAGTGCCGTTGTCGTGGAGGAAAGTATGCCCTTCGTTATTAGCGCCTGACATTTCCCACTCAACTTTTGATGAACCTCTAAAAGAAGCGCTTAGTGCAATTCCTTGTTGGTCGCTAGTTTGGTTAACTTGAAATTTGTTTCCACTTGGATTAGTAGTTCCAATACCAACGTTGCCTGCGGAGTTGATGCGCATTCTCTCATCGCCACTATGAGTGCCAAACCTTATAATGTCAGCAGCACCACCATCATCGCCATAAGTACCAATAAAAGTACCATTTGAGAAATGACCAATGTGTAAACGACCATCGCCAGACGTTCCTGTTTCTATTGATATTTGATTGCCTGTTGAGTCAATTTGTAACTTTCCATTAATCGGACTCGACGTTCCAATACCAACGTTGCCTGTGCGCTTTAAAACCAATATATTGGTTCCTGCTGTAAGAGCTCCGTTAGAATCATAAGAATTAAAACTTATATTTTGGTTAGGTCTATCTATTTCTAAACCAAATCCATAATAAGAAGTTCCTTGTGCTCTATTTTTAGTTCCATCATTATATGAACCCATACCAATAAAACCTGTTGAACTTCCTGTGTCATCTAATGTTATTATATTATTAACTCCAATATCTAACAAAGCATCAGGACTCGACGTTCCAATCCCGACCGCGCCTGTATCTCTACAAAGTAAAACATTGCCACCTGTAAAGTCGGCGCCACCCTCCACATTAAGTTTTCCTAATCCTGACGTTCCTGTTCTGTTTATTAAAACATTGCCGCTTGAATCAATGCGCATACGTTCGCTTCCATTTGTACCTATACTTAACTGGTTATTTGTAGGCAAATCTACATAAGCACCTACTGCATTTGGAAAGCTGTTTCTAAAGTTTAAAGCTCTTTCTACTAAGTTAAGATCAGAAGCTGAATCTACATATACTCTAGAGAAAGTGTTTCCGCTTGTTATAAACTCTAAATTATCGTTTTGAAGATTATATCTAACTTGGCCTCTGTATTGCGCATTGCCACTAGTGCCGTTTGCAAAAGCAATTGTATTAATGCTGTTATTTCCACCGTATAGTGTGACTAGCGAACCACCACTACCACTACCTACAACTAATCTAGAGTTGCCAAACGAAGTAGAGCTGTTACCAATACCAACTACACCAATAGTGCCACCAGATACAGTTGAGTAATTAAGCTGAGAAGTTCCTGTTATATTTGTTGTTGCGTCCCAATAAGGAATTTGACCACCTGATATGCTAGCAGTTCCGGATCCGGTTACCGTTCCGGTATATTGGTCATTTGAGGTTACGGTAATCGTGTTGCCAGAATGCGTTACAGATGTGGTGCCTGCACCAGTTATAGCAACTTGGTCAGTACTACTATCGCTTCCAACTAATTGGACCCCTGCTGTGCCATTATTTGTTCCATACCCGCTTAGGTCGTAAGTAGTGTTAGTATCATCAGCGGATGGCATTGTAACGGTTTTAACATTTATAGCTTCTAAGTGGCCCGTTGCATTAGTCGATACCGAATCAACAACTGTAAACGTACCGCCGTAGCCAGGAGAATCTGCGGAGGCCGTATCTGTTCTAGACGTATCATCGTGGTCTATAGATAGAGTATTATTACCAGCAGTATATGTTGTTGTAATATATGTATCACCTGAAAAAGTAACAGTATCGCCGTTAATAATTGTTTCGTTATTGGTGCCGTCTGATATATCCCAAGAATATATACCACTAATAGCTGACCAAGTGTTGTCACCTCTTAGATATTTGGTAGCGTCAGGTGCTCCTGTAGCACTTAAATCAGCCGTTACTGTTACAGCTCCGCTTGTTGCAGCATTTGGTGTTAAATCTATAAAGGTGCCATCCGTAGTAGTTACTGTGGTATAAAAAGGAACATCCCAAGTGTTGTCTTTGCTTAAAAATTTAGTTGTAGCATCAGAAGCACCATCTACAGCTGAAAGATCCGCGGTTATTGTTACATCTCCATCTGTAGCGCTATTTGGTGTAAGATTTATATAAGTACCATCAGTAGTTGTAATAGTTTCTACAATATTCGCTGGAACTGCAGCTGTTTCAATTATATTTCCAGAGCTATCAACAGACAAATTGTACGCACCTGTACCTGTAAACACACCAGATCCGTACTCATCAAATTGAATATCTCCATCAGGTTTAAATCTAGCTGGAAATTTAGTTGCACCACTACTATTTTTAGTCACTACAACTACTTGCCCCCCATTTGTATGGTTTTTTATTGCAAAGTTATTAGCTCCCGTCGTGTTAACGCTGTTTGGCCCATGTATTGTAATAGTCCCTCTGCTCACAGTATTGGTGCTTGTTTCCTCCGCACGTACACTAACAATTGCAGCCTGAAGATTACCACCCGTGGATTGATAACTTTCTACAGTTGCCAATGGATTGCCATCACTTCTTACATGAAGCTCAGAATAAGGTGCGTCAACCCCGACTCCTAACCTTCCGGTTGCTTCGTCAACAAACAATGTTTGTGATTCAATTGTATTGCCTGTAGACCCAACCCATAGTCTTCCAGGTGTTAGGTTAGGTATGTCGTTTGTTCTAAGTATAGACGATACAACAAAGTTACCGTCGTTAGACGTGCTGACTCTACCAACCTTGCCTATGTTCTGTATAAAATTACCATATACAGGTTTTGTTGTTGTAAGCGCAGCGCCAGACGCGCCGCTTGGCTTTATATATATAACATCGTTTTCTGTTGGGTTTACACCGTCGATTGGATCTGTAATTAGGTTTCTAAGTTTACCTGTTACTACAACAAAGCCTTGTGCATTATTAGCTAAGTCTTGTTTCAATAGCCCAACCGCTGGCATTTTAAGAGTGTTAGATGCATCTGCTAATTGCACTTCTAATCTACCTGAAGCACCGACTGAACCTGATATATATACAGGATCACCTTTTACAAGTGCTGAACCTTGTACGTTTTTAACAGGTAACTCCACAACTTCAGCGCCACCAACATGCAGATCAGCTAAATCTGTAAACGTGAGCTCCCCGGCTGCATCTGATAACAGCACTTGGTCGACTACACCTAAAGTGTCGGTTGTATCTTTTACAGGTCCGTTTAAATATAATGTACCTGTTTGTGTTATTAAGTCGGCGCCTGCATTACCTAATGTAACATTTCCATTTAACGTACTGTCCCCAGTAACTGTAATACTAGTATCAAAAGTTGCAGCTGCATCTACATTTAATTGACCCGATACCGTCAGTATAGTAGCACCGGCATCCTGCGATAATATGGAATCAGTCAGCACAGTACCGTCTGTACCAAACATTGTAATGGTATTTTCTGTACCATTTATAAAGTCATCAAATAAATTATCAACTGTAATATGTATGTTCTGGTTACCATCGTACCCAACTAAATACATGCCTGACGTGTGGTCGGTTCTTTCGTTAAACTGCGAAAACTTTATTGCCATTATTGTCTATTTGTATAATGCAGGTAATCATTGTACCCTTCTGTTATCATTGTTGGATAGCGGTCGCCTGGAGGCCATGACCCTTCTTCTGCTATAATCTCAATTGGCGGATCTGCTGTGCCAATTTCGGTGATCATTTCAAGGGAGTTTTGATTGCCATGATCATAAAGATCTTGGTCAATAATTAGCCCCATTTGATTGTGAATAGCCATACTATCTTAGATACCCTTTAACCGGCATACCTACTAAGTTTGTAGCTGTTGTGCCTGTAGCAAACACCCTTCTCACTTGCACTGGTACGAATTGCCCATTATTTAAATTGTAGAATGTAATATCTGTTCCTGCTCTGGTTGTTACTTTAACATGACCCCCAACGCCTATATATAGTACGCTTACATTCGTAAGGTCTGAACTATCGTTCGGAGTTACAGCTACAGCATCAGTCGCTTGTATCAGTGCTTGACTCATCTTGTGTTTGTATTTGTGATTCTAATTGTTCTATACGCGCTGTAAGCGCGTCGATTTCATTTTTTTGGTCTTCAATCTTTGTAACTCTACCTAGCTGATCGACGGTTACACTTGCAAAATCATACCTACCTGCTTTTAAAAATGGTACTTTTGCAGGGCGAATGTATACTTCGCTGCCATCTTGTGATATACTAGTGAGTATTGCTGTCTCATCAAGCGATGTTACCTTGTTAACAGTCCCCCCGACTTTTCCGAGATACTCAACTGTTAAGTCGGATCCAACCATTTTGGTTGTAATACCATTACCACCTTTAATGTTTATCGCACCCTGTGAGGTAATAGTAGAGGCTGTTCCTAAATCATCTGCAATACGTATACTTGTTACTGTACCTTCGTTATTTGTATATGGCAGCTTTGATATGTCTAGCTTACTTACAGTAGCACTAACTCTATCTTGAACTAAAAACTGTGCGTCATTAACACTCGACTTATATTTTTTAGCAGCATCTACAATATTACCGGCGCCTTCGTATTTTAAGCTAAGCACTGTGCTTCTATCTGTAGTAACACTTTTAACAGGTCCTGATCCAGATACACTAAGTATAACATTAGCAATACTAGGTCCGTCTACTGTTAGAGTGTTATTTGCCCACCCTAAAGTATACTCGTTGTCTGAATTGCTTATTGAAAAATTGTCTAATGTGTTTATAGCATCGTTAACAATATGAGCTATATCAATAATAGGTATTTTTTTTGAGCGACCTTTTGCATCGCAACCAATAGCATAGTCGTTAATAGTACCCGGAATAGGTTTATAATTATTAAGTTTTGCCATTTATGTTAAAGTTAATTGATATCCTTGCTGACCACTTGAAGTTAAATTAAATACAACTTTCATAAAAAATATTCCGCCAACATTGCTAGGATATTGGAAAGTAAGAGGCCCCCAAGGGTCTTGATATGAGCTCGTCATTGCCTGAGGCCCATTCCATAATGCAGTAGAGCCTGCGAAATTTGTTCTAGCCGAATCAGTGTATGCAAATATTTGCACGGAATTCATTGTAAAGCTTCCAGAATTAATCTTAGCTTTAAATCTAAATTCATTAAATGTTGGTGTTACAATTAAAGAAGTTGCTACTCTATTTTGTTGATTATTGCTAGTGTTAAAGGAAGATTGAGTAGTTTGTGTATATATATTAGGTGTTCCACTTTGCGTGTCATCAGGAGAACCCATAAACGATCCATATATACCAGTATTAGAAACATCTTTAACAAATCTTATGTTAAAACCAAACTTATTTTGACTTACACTACCTGTAACGTAAGTGCCTAGCGTCTTATCAATTTCAGCAGGCGTAGGAGAGCCGTCGTACTCAAACCCAAGATACGCCATTCCGTATGATGGAGGGGTTGGTTGGTTCGTGTGCCAAAGGTAACTTTTACTGTATGCTCCCGAGCCTGATCCAATTGTTCCGACAAAGGTAACATTATTAACCGAGTTTACCTGCAAAAAACCTCGCCCCCGCTGATTATACGCAACATTGCTAAGATCGGGATTTGCATTTATTTCAGGAGGCCACAAGCCGCAATCATTATTGGACAATTCTGTGCCGGAAGGGCCTCTATTAACAAGTGATTGTGCATCATTACCGGTGGGTAATCTAAAACCGGTTGGCGGTTGTATTACTGATAAACAGCGTTGATTATAAAAAAGCCCATATTCCGCGTTCGCAGAATTAAAGCCCCAATATGCAGCGGCAGGAGTATTTGAGCTAATAGCGTTAACCCAGTCAGTTTGATTAGTTACAATAGGTATATTACCGCCATTTGTTCTTGCTGTAACCACCGAGTTTTTATTATCCCAAACTTGGCTTGTTTCCGGAATTGTTATTTCGCCGGGTGTGATGTTAGTACAATATGGCCATACTTTATTACCTCCCCTGTAAATTTCATATACATTTCTGCCTCCAAGGTGAATATTACCTACTGACGGTCTTGTTGTACCTATTTTAAAATCACCCATATTATGTTACTATATAAAGGACATCTGCTGCAGGAGTTATACCTGCGTACTCCGATGTGGTAAGTGTTCTTATTTCTGTCACGGCTGAAATGCCTCCAGTTCCTGTTGTTGTACCAGAAACAAGGTCTGTTGGAACAACGTCAATTTCAATAACGTCGCCGCCGGCATTTACAGCTAAACTTTTTGTAGCAGTGCCGGTAAATGAGCCACCACCGTAGCCTGGTAACTCTAGTTGACCAGTGCTAACCATGTTAAGAGTATTGACACCACCGTTTAATCCAGTCCAAAACCTTAAAGTACCCGTAGAATCGCCGCCGCTTCTTACAGCGTATATTCTAGCCGCAATACCGGTGTTTGTAGGTTCAACTAAAGAAAATTCTATACCTCCACCAAAATTATCTTGTATACCGCCGGAAGGGTTGTATATTCCAATTTTAACAATTTGTGACGTGCCAGTTGTTGATGACCTTTGACGGTAAAAAGCAGCAGCAGTAGAGGTGTTTTCAACTTTAAGATTACCATTAACATCTAATGCAGCGTTGACGCTCGTGGTGTTTATACCAATGTTGGTTCCATCTTGATATATAGCACTGTTGCCTATTGTAGATCCAGTTGACCATATAGGTATATAATCTGCAGTGCCCGAGCCTCCGACTCCACCGCCACCTCCAGAGTATTGTGGTATATTTAAAACACCAGCTGTTAATGTAGCTGCACCTGATGTTCCGGTTGTTGTAAGCGACTGCACTTGTCCAACAGCTGTATTACCTTCAAGCGCTGTACCTACTGCAGTTCCAAAACCTGGGAAAGATACTTTAGCTGTGTTTGCAGCTACGCTTGCGTTTGCTGTTACTCTAGCATCTGTGTAGTATAAGTTACTATTACCCTCCGTAATATTGTCTGTAGTAAGGGTGACTGTACCAGTTTGGCTATTTACAGAGGTAACAAAGCCTTGCGTTCCTTGTGATACCCATGCATAGTCGGTTCCGGTCCAAGATAGCAACGAATTATTAGCAGCGCTTCCATTGTTGTTTAAATGCGCGTCTACATCCGCATTTGTATAGCCGTCATTAATACCTAAATAGAATGTTGAATAATCGCCTGCGTCCGCAACTACATTACCCGTTCGCCCAAACACGGAGTTAACATTTTGAGTATTGTCAACTTTTTCCCATACTGTTCCATTTGATATTACCCAGTCACCAACTGAATATACATTGCTTAAATATGTACCAGGTACTTCTGTAACATAATAATGCCCTTGAACTGTTGTTGGGGTTGGTAAAGCCGGGTTGTTATTTTGCGCATTCCATGTTCCTTGATATGAAACCGCTCCAACTATGCTATCTGGTAAGTTTGCTGAGGGAACTTTTTGGTTTGCATCAAGGGGCGCATAGCCCGAAGCCGCTCCTTTTTGACTTGTGCTCTGTTTATTATTAAATGTGGTAAAATCTGTAGACGATAAATACCCATCAGTTGTTAAACTTGATTGCGTTATACCGATGGTTCCAATTGAAGTAATAGGCCCTCCCGTTATAGGTGCAGTTGTTGCAATATCTGTTATTGTACCGCTACCGCTGCCTCCACCGCTTGAAGTGTATCTAGGTATATTTAGTACATCACCCACAAAAGTAGCAGGTCCGTCTGTACCTAATGTTGTTAATGTTATTTGGTTTTGCTTCCCTGAGTTAACAACGCCTGATATTTGACTCAGCGATATGCTTTTTGAGTCGAAATCCTCACTTTGGTCTGATATCAATAAAAGATCATCATTTTGCGGGGATGTAATTCTTGGATAACTATTTATTTTGGGCATGTTATTCGTTTTTTGTTCCGTTACTACGGGGGTTCATACCTCCCCTATTCCTATGCGATGTAACAAAAGTGCCAGTGTAGTGGTCATAGTCTTTGCCTTTTATGCTTTTACCAGCCTTTTTAGCTGCACGGCGCTTCTTCTGACTATCTGCTCGCTTCTTCTTGCGGTCATCACTGTTAGCATACCTCAAATCACGCTCTTTCTTAGCTTTTGCGGCTGCTGGAGACAACTTTTGTTTACCCATCTAATTCTTTTTTTGTATATAATAGTAATTCACACACTTTTTACCGTTTTTACAGGTGTAGAGGTGACATTTGCCTACTATTATATATACCTTAAGAAGCTACCGTCGCATATTTTATGTACCCAAATAAATTAAGGGGTGCTTTTGAAAAAAAGTATCAGATATTTAGGGGTTTGGGGTTATATACTAATTTTTAACTACATAACGCAATACCGGAATCATTTTATTTTTACCGGGTTCCCCCTATTTTCCTGGATCCGCACGGATGTTTTGACTTTTCCCTGTATTTCCTGTGACTTTTCAGGTATTTACTACGCGCAGCGTGTATAGCAAAGAGCCGCCCGCCGTTTTACAGACTAACCACGATCCTGTACCGATAATATATTTGAATATTAAATTACCAGTTATGAAACGTAAATTCAATCACAAACAAATAATCGTCGGAGTAATCGTAACCACGTACCTGACTATGTTAATCGGTGGTATCATCACCGTATTGTCCAACCTTGATTCCGTATCGTACGGTATCTACTAAACCTAATAACTATGAAAGTAAGAATTGATACAAAGAACTGGATGGGCAACTATAGCAGCCGGATCCAGACGTTCAACGGGGAATCCCATCTCCGTAACTACATACGATTCATGGGCCACCATGAGATTGAGTCGAAGATCATCGGGGTTGAGGTCCTTGATTGACCGTGGCACCGCCTGCGGTGTATAGCACCGCGTATAGCATTTTTACAGACTAACCACGATACTACTTCGATAATATATATGAAACGAATTTAAAAGTATAACTATTAAAATTAAAATTATGAGTATAAATGACAAATTAAAACAACTGTACAATAGCTACGACTTCTTAATTGATAACGATAGATGGGTACAAGCTAAGACAATTCAAAATGAAATAAGAGAATTAGAATTGTTACGTGAAGAAAGTTACACAAACTAAACACGAAGTAAAGTAGATAATATAAATGTAAACAAATTAAAATAAATAATTATGAGTAAATTAAATAACACATTAGTAAGTAAAAGATTTATCATTCGAAAGTCTTTAATCGGTAAAAACATCAATGTCTCATTCACAGACTACGATGGTAAGGTACACAAGTATTCACATGACAAAGTATACGAGTTATGTAAAGAAAGATTTGACAACATGAAATGTTTCCAAAAATACAAGTACTACTCTCAAACATTCGCACTACCGAAGTTTGTACGCGAGTTAGGTGATGAGGTTCTAGTCAAATAGAACTTCACCCCTAGCGGGGGCTACCGCCCTCGTGTATAGCATATGTATAGCAACGCGTATAGCACAGTGCGGTGAAGTAATAAAAAGTAGCACCTTCCCAAAAAAAAAGTAAAGAACAGATCAGTGATGAAGAGATTAGTAACGAAAAGTGCGACACTAGCCTGTTATTAATAATACTTAACTAGCTAATGTCACATTTCTTGGTAACTCATGCTTAGAGAGGTGATGTTATACCTACAACACTTTTTTATACTACAAACACTTTACCTACTTTTATTTACAAATTGAACACGAATCGGTGACGATAATATATATGAAACTTTAAAACACATTACTAATGGAAAATAATGAATATTTTTTTAATGTACACACTAGTATTTTAATAAAAAGTACTATTAATGAACTAAATGAATACTTAAATGGTAATATTACTAAAACCATTCTAAAAAAATCTTTAACAAAACTAAATGAACAGTTATGAGAAATATAAACCTTACTGAAAACGATTGTACTTTCGTACACTATGTATTACGCCACTACGCTAAGACCACACCGAACTTAGACAGTGAAGACAAAGAAGAAATATATGAAGTAGCAAGTAAATTTAAATAATATGAAGTTAGTAAATGTAAGCGAGAAAGGTACACTTAAATTCAAACTAAGTGATGGTAGGTTTTTACACAACTACACGTCAGGTTATGTAAGAATAGAATACGGAGGTGATCGACTGTACCAAATAAATAAAGTAAGAAAAATAGTAACGGAAGGTACATATTTCTATAAAAGAATACTAATACCTAACGCCTCTGATCGATATCAGTATTGTGTAGAGTGGGTAAAGAGAAATGTAAAATAATTAAATAAGTAAAGTTATGAATATAAAAGAATTGAAAGTTTTAGATAGAGTATTTCAAAACTACCTAGACTATAATGACGATGATGAAGAGGCTAGAGACTTATATTTAGAAATGTTGTCTCCCCTTGAGTACGATATAGTAGAGAGAGATATTTGTACAAACTAAATACGAACACCAATTGATAATATAATTGTAAAAACATTAAATATGAATAGTATAAAATTTTTAAAAGAGAATAAGATACGACTGAACGGTATAGTTTACAAACCCTACCTGATCGGCAACTTACCACCGAGCTTTGCATTCAAAGAAAAGTGGAAGGTAGAAAGTGATGGTACCGACTATGTAGTCGAGGGTATTAACGAGTGGTTTAACTTTAAAGGATTTACCTATGTCAGTGAATAATATGAGAGAGTTATTAGCCTATA
>Ga0181388_1000191_pt1 | contig 20655 bp, 23 predicted proteins | sample 11SPOviralmetaG_FD_130120 | JGI IMG/M metagenome (GOLD analysis project Ga0181388, IMG submission 130120) | Marine viral communities from the oligotrophic San Pedro Time Series (SPOT) site, San Pedro Channel, CA, USA - 11 SPOT_SRF_2010-05-17 | ecosystem: Environmental > Aquatic > Marine > Strait...
CAAAGAAGAATACAGAGAGAAGCTTTTTGAGAAGTCGGACCTATCTACTTATGACGAATTTGGGAATGTCGTAGCATCCGAAAGAGGTCGTGATGTTGCCCGTATGCAACTTGAGTATCGTCAAAAGAAAGACCCAATAGCATTATTAGGCAAGGGCCTTCCTTTTGGGATGGGTTCTGCTTTAATGGGTGTTGGCTCAATGAACAGAAAGCAACAGCTTGCAAACTTGAAGGCAAGGGGTCAGCCTCAGTTCAGGTATTCATCAAGCGGTAGATTTGTCGTTGGTGGTGTTACTCCTGCTGGTCAAAGGTTAGAGGGTGGAAATGTAATCGACTCCTTTGCCCAATCTGACAACGGCGGTAGTAGAGGAGAAAATCCTCAGTCTGCTACATCTCCTTCAAAGCCAAGCCCAACTGCATCGGCCCCTACAACTGGACCCACTTCTGCCACAAGAAGGCTGTTGGCTTCTGAAAGGGCGGCTGGTGTAAAAAGGCGTATGCTGATAGGTAGGCCTTCTGTTTAATGAAACTAAACTATGAACCGCCTGGTCCGATAGCCAAGGCATTTTTAAAAGATTCCTCTTTTGTTAGGGGAATAAGAGGGCCAGTAGGCTCTGGTAAATCCGTGACTTGTTGCATGGAGATTATGCGAAAGGCTGTCCATCAGGCCCCTAATTCTGCTGGGGTACGCAGAACTCGATGGGCAGTCATTCGTAACACCAATCCTCAGTTAAAAACCACGACTATTAAGACATGGCGTGATTGGTTTGATGATGAGATAGGCAGATTTGTCTGGTCGCCACCATATACTCACAATATTAATTTTGCATTGGGCGACAAAACTACTGTGGAACTAGAAGTCATTTTCTTGGCTTTAGACAAGCAAGAGGATGTAAAGAAATTACTTTCTCTAGAGCTAACTGGCGTATGGATAAATGAGGCCAGAGAGATACCAAAGAGTATTGTTGATGCTTGCACTATGCGTGTGGGACGCTTTCCTTCTATGAGGGATGGCGGTCCGTCATGGTTTGGCGTTATTATGGACACAAACTCGCCAGATGAAACTCACTGGTGGGCAATTATGTCTGGTGAGGCCCCGACTCCCGAATATATGTCATCAGAAGAGAAATTATTGCTTGTTAAGCCAAATGATTGGGTTTTTTACAAGCAAGCTGGTGCTATGACAGAGAAAAAAGACAAATCAGGCGCACTTATTGGGTATGAGCATAACCCCAAGGCCGAAAACACCAAAAACATGCAACCAGACTATTATGATAAGATTATCTTGGGTAAAACGCCCCAATGGGTAAAGGTTTACGTCCTAAATGAGTATCAGGCTCTTATGGATGGCAAATCTGTCTATGCGTCTTTCAGAAAGGATACTCACGTTGCCAAATCGCCAATTGAGCCGATTGATGGGGTTGAAGTTATTGTCGGCATCGATTTCGGCCGTACGCCATCGGCAGTCTTTTGCCAGCAAAACTTTGGAGGAAGATGGACAGTATTCCATGAAGTTATCGGACAAGACATGGGAGCAGGACGATTTGCAGAAGTCCTCAAAAGAGAAATCGCCAGAAACTCTTGGGACAAGCACGACTTCAAGTTTGTAGGCGACCCTGCTGGTAATCAAATGGCCCAGACATCAGAGAATACTCCGTTTATGATACTAAGGGCTGCTGGTATTAATGCACATCCTGCTCCAAGCAATGACGCAGTAATGCGTGTTGAAGCTGTTGAGGGCGTTCTTAACCGTATGACAGACGGTTATCCTGCCATGACCATAAGCCCTAATTGTACTGTATTGATTTCTGGGTTTGAGGGCGGCTACCAGTACAAACGTCAGTACCACATGGGAAATGAGAAATACGAAGAAAGACCCTCTAAGAATCGCTTTTCTCACATACATGACGCATTACAATATGCGGTCTTGGGTGGAGGTGAAGGACGGAGAGTGTTGTTCGGTGGTAATAAGCCCCCTTCCCATACAACCGTGGAGAGGGCTTCTAGCCCATTTGAGAGACAAAGAAAAAGAAACAGCAGACTTTCGAGAAGGCTTGCTGGTATATGAAATGGATAATAGTATTCTCCAAATCAGCAAACTACGGCCCTTGGAGATTGTTTACTTTACACAGACCTGATTTTGGTCATGTATATGCAGTTAGGTATGATGCAGAACTAGATGTATGGATAAGATTTGAATGTGCTAGTGAAAGGCTAAACTTTGAATTACTAAGAGATGAGGAAGCTGACTTATTATTTCATCACATATCTACAAACTGTACTTGTGTAGAAGTGACTGTTGATAGCGGTCCTATATACTTTCCTCGTTGGCTTTATTGCGTTTCATTTGTAAAGCACGTTGTTGGCTGTAATAAGATTTCTGTATGCACACCATATCAACTGTATTGTGAATTGATTAAAAATGGTGGAAGAGTATTATTTGGAGAATCAATAGGAGATTCTAATGGGTAGTTTATTTTCAAAGCCTAAAATGCCAGCACCCGACCCAGAGCTAAAAGCTCAGAGGGAAGCTGAAGAACAGCGCATTGCTGAAGAGAAAGAGTCACAAAAAAGGTTTGAAGCTGACCAAGACAGGATTCGTACCGCAAACCTTATCGGTCAACGCTCTACTCAGTCTGAGGACATTGAGGGTTTTTCTGGTTTTCGCAGAAGACAAATGGGTAAATCTGGTGCTGGTTCAATAAGGAGCTAAAATGGCATACGGTGGAATTGAAGGTGACGGTAATCCAGTAGCACCATCTGCTGAGTCTGGCGATAAAGCAGAACTCAAGCGTGTTATGACAAAGTACAAAAAGGCTAAGAGCCGATGGAACTCTTGGACTGATTTATGGGAAGAGGTATATGACTACGCTGTTCCTCATAGAGAAAGCTTTTTTCAAGAAAGCTCTGCACAACGCAGAACAGAAAACATATATGACGAAACAGCCGTTACAGGATTGCCAAAGTTTGCAAGTCGCCTTCAGTTAGGTTTCTTTCCTCCAAATGGTCGTGCCTTTAGGCTTGAGCCGGGTCCTGAATTTCCAGACTCACTAATGAGTAAGGATTTACAGCAACAGCTAGACAGCATTACAGACCTCATACATGAAGGCCTTAGAAACTCTAACTTTAATTCTGAGATGCATGAGGGGTTGCAGGACTTGGGCATGGGCACAATGAACATGCTGTGCGAGGAAGGTCGCTTTCAAGGTGACTTACACTTTACTGCTGTACCGCCTACTAACTTGGCTTTGTTATCTGGGCGTATGGATGGTGTTGCTAGTTGGTTCCGTTGGAATAGCAACATGGACATCACTGAGGTAAAACAGCGTTATCCAGATGCTAAGTACACTGAGAAAATGTCTCAGGAGCAAAAAAAGAACCCAGAACGTAAAACAAATATTATTGAAGCTACCATCTATGATGAAGCAAATAGATTTGCAGATGAATACACTTACTATCTTATATCTGAAACAGACAATGCTATTCTTATAAAGAAAGTAATGAAGGGCAGAGGTTCTGTTCCGTGGATTACTACACGTTGGTCTAAGTCTGGATTTGAAGTATGGGGTCGTGGTCCTTTGCTACAGGCAATGCCAGCCATTAAAACATTAAACCTTACAGTACAGCTTATCCTTGAGAATGCTGAAATGGCAATCGCAGGAAGCTATGTGTATGACGATGATGGTGTATTTAATCCTGATAATATAACTATACAGCCAGGAACTTTTATACCTAGAAGTCCTGGGTCTAGTATTGATACCCTTCAGAATGCAGGACGTTTTGATGTAGCACAGCTAGTTTTAGAGGATATGAGAAGGAATGTTAGAAAAGCTCTCTTCATTGATGAACTCGATACTCGCCCAAATGCTAGAACGCCTTTATCCGCAACTGAGGTTTCAGAAAGGCTTGCCGATGTTGCTCGTGATATGGGGGCTGTTGCTGGACGGATGCAAAAGGAGTTCCTTCAGCCGTTGGTTGAGAGGGTTATACATATCTATACGAAACAAGGTCTTATCGATATACCAAAGGTAGATGGTCGTGAAATTCGTGTCGTTCCAGTTTCTCCCTTGCTGAGAGCGCAGGACCAGCAGGACGTTTCTGACTTTGTTAGATTCCAACAAACTGTTGCGTCTACCTTTGGTCCCGAGATAACACCTATACTTTATAACCAAGAAAAAGTTGTTGCATACCTAGCTTCTAAGTTTGGTATCCAAGAGGAACTTTTAGCTGACCAAAGCCAAGTAGAAGGTAATGTAGAACAGCTACAGCAACTCATGCAAATGCAAGGACAACCGCAACAATGAAGGAAAAGATAAATGCGTCAATTGACGGTAGAGGATACACTAAGGAAGTTGACCAAGACCTTAATAGCAAAGCCTATGGTTTGTTTGGCAGTGGTATTGGAAAAGACTTCTTATCGTACTTGGAATCTATCACAACGAATAATGTATATCCTGCAGGCGTGGGCATCGAGACTTTAGCCCATGCAGAAGGTTCACGTTGGCTTGTAGCCGTAATTAAAGCTAGATGCGAGAAAGGACGTAAACAGTCAGATGTCTAAACCTGCAAATCCAAAGCTATACGCAAGAGCAAGAGCTATTGTGAAGGGAAGAGTGAAGAAATGGCCCAGTGCTTATGCTTCGGGCCAGTTAGTCCAACAGTACAAGAAAATGGGCGGTACATATAAATCATGAAGCAAGCTCCTAAAACAAACAAAACCATGGGCAAGCCTACAAAAGTTGGTCAAAGTGACCCGAATTTTGAAAGCTATCTTAAACTAAAGTTTGGGAAAAATGCCGCAAACAAAATACTTGCAAGCCCATCTAATATAAAAAGAACATACAGCATGTATTTAAAGGGCACTCTTGCAGACGCTAATCCAGAGGATATACCGTTCTAATGAGTTTAGATAAATGGTTTAATGAAAAGTGGGTTGATATATCCACAACAAAAGACGGCAAGCACCCTCCTTGTGGTCGTAAGATGGGTGATGGGCGCAAATACCCGAAGTGCGTTCCATCATCCAAAGCTTCATCTATGAGCAATTCTGAAAAGAAGACAGCTACAGCAAGGAAGCGTAAAACTAACCCTAGTGGTGGTGGTCAAAAACCAACTTATGCGAGGACATAATGGCAAAGTCAGCGGCTTGGACTAGAAAAGAGGGTAAAGACCCTAAAGGTGGACTTAATCGTAAAGGTCGTGCATCTTTGCGTAGACAGGGCAAAAACATTAAAAGACCTGTATCTGCCAAGCAAGCGAAGAAGTCTCCAAAAGCGGCCGCTAGACGTAGAAGTTTTTGTAAGCGTATGATGGGTATGAAAAAGAAGCTTACATCTAAAAAAACGGATAATGACCCTAACAGCCGTATCAACAAAGCACTTAGGAAGTGGGATTGTTAATGTCAGAAGAACTACAAGCAGAAGAACAGGTAGAAACCAATGAGGTTCAGGCTGGAGAGTCGGAGCAACCTTTGGAAACTACTCAAGAAAGACCTGATTGGCTTCCTCAGAAGTTTGACAGGCCAGAAGAACTAGCCAATAGCTACAGTGAGCTAGAAAAAGCATTTTACACTCGTAAAGAAGATTTACGAAATCAAATTGTTGGGGAGTTAAACGAAGAGGCCTCTAGCAATGCTCCTATCAGTCCTGCTGATTATGAGCTAAATATAGAAGCCCCAGAGGGATTAGAATATAGCGTATCTGATGATGACCCTATGGTTGACTGGTTTAGAGCTACTGCTCATAACTACGGTTTATCACAAGATGAATTTACTGGCTTAATGCAGGAATATGTTTCTATCGATGCCCAACGTGGTCCTGATTGGAATGTTGAATCTGAGCAACTAGGCGAGTATGCAGATAAAAGATTAGAGCGTGTTGATGGTTGGGCTACAGCTAACCTGTCTGAATCAGCCTATACTGTTTTTGCAAACGTTCCTGCTTCTGCTGGAATGGTTCAGTTGTTTGAAGAATTGATGGAGTTAAATGGACAGCCACAATTTAACATGACTACTGAAACAGACTTCCAAGAGCGTTTAAGTTTAGACGATTTACGCAGTATGCAGAACGACCCCAAATATTGGAAAGACAAAGACCAAGCCTTTATTGCAAAAGTAAGGCAAGGCTTTGCCCAATACTCAAGGCAGAATGGGTAATGTGAATTGGCATTTACTTTTTTCTGTGAAATTATGGTTTTACTTGAAGGCCCAAAAGCAAGGGATAATCTTCGGACCCCGAGCCAATGGATAACCAGACAGCCAAAAACTGAAACTTAACTTAATTAAAAGGAGTGTGTTATGGCAACACCAACTATTTCCACCTCCTTTATCGAGGAGTTTGAATCTGGCGTCCACATGGCTTATCAGCGCATGGGGTCAAAGCTTCGTAACACTATTCGTACAGCGAATGGCGTTAAGAACAAAACCACGTTTCAGAAAATCGGTAAAGGTTTTGCTACTACCAAGGCTCGCCACGGTAATGTAGCTCCAATGAATCTTGAGCATACAAACGTCAACGTCACTGTAGAAGATTACTTCGCTGGTGAATGGATTGACGATTTGGATCAACTTCGCATCAATCACGATGAGATGATGGTTGCTCAACAGTCAGGTGCATATGCCCTTGGACGTAAGACTGATGAACTCATTCTTGCGGCAATGGATGCAACAACGAATAACCACAACGAAACAAGTAACGGCGTTACTCTTGCTTGGGCTTTAGGCCTTATGGAATTGTTTGGTAATAACGATGTTCCAGATGACGGACAGCGTTATGTTGCTGTTGGTTGGGAGCAGTGGTCACAGCTAATTGACCTTGATGAGTTTTCTCGTCAGGAATATGTTGGTGCTAACGACCTTCCGTTCCAAAATGCTATGACAGCTAAAAACTGGCTTGGCTTTATGTGGTTCCCGTTCTCAGGGCTTGATTCAATCAACTCTGATGCAGACCGCAAATGCTTTGCTTGGCATTCATCCTCAGTAGGCCATGCTATTGGTGCAGATGTTTCTTCAAACATGCAGTACCATAACGATAAGGACGCATACTTTGTTCTAAACAAGATGCAGATGAACTCAGTCCTAATCGATGCAAATGCTTGCTTTGAACTTCAGCTAAAGAAATAAGGAGAAGGACACATGGCACTAGTAGTTGCAGACTTCACCTTAGTCAATTATTCAGGAAATGGCTTCCACATTTGGCACTACAAATCAACAGCCGATGCACTGAATACAATTGATGCGGCTGGTTACTTTAATTCAAAGTCCAGTGAAATCAATGTTGGCGATGTTATCTTTATCAATGCTTCTAATGGCTTTGGTATTGCGACAGTTGTTTCTAACGCAAGCGGAGTTGTCGATACAGGCGACATCGTGAGCATGACAACTGATAGTCGTTAATGGCTAAGACACCTACAAAGAAGGAGGCGGTGAAAGCTGCCCCTTCTACCCCTAAGACAAAAGAGAAAACTGTCCGTAATGGCAAAGTAACTTTTGGAAAGGGTGTAACACTTGGAAAAGGAGTTTCCTAATGGCTTTTAAGAATTGCCCAGACTGTCCAACAAAAGCTAAATGCCGTGAAGCTGGGAAGTGCCTAATGGAATCTTACAAAGGTAAGAAGATGGGCAACGATAAAACTAAAGATTACTTTAAATAGAGGTTTCTAATGTACAACATTCCTAAAGCTCCTAAAAAAAAGAAGAATATTAAAAAAGCTTCTGCAATGGATACTTTTGTAGCCCTATCGCCTCATGCCTCTGAAATTGGTGCTGGAATGGCTCAAGGACTTGGTACTGTAGCTGGTGTTATTGGTGGCTATAAGGCTGGCAAGAAAGTTGTAAGCGGCGTTAAAAACACAGCAAAGTCTGTTAAAAGTATGGGTAGATTTATGGGCGGAGGTAGATAGTGCCAACAACTCCATCAACGGACATTGAGGTTGCACAAAAGGCTATGGTCCTTATTGGATTAGAGCCTTTGACTTCATTTACAGACAATACTGATGAAGCGCTTGTAGCCAACACAATATACGAAGATGTTGTTACAGATTGTCTTGGTCAGCACAATTGGAACTTTGCTACTGGTCAGAAAACTCTTTCTCGTTTATCAGACATTCCTGTTGACCGATGGGATGCCGCTTATGCATTACCAACTAACCCAGAGGTTATGCAGGTCATTACTGTAACTATTGAAGATGCTCCACAAAGATATGACATCTATGAGCGTTATGTATATATGAACGCACAAGTAGATGATGCGGTTGTTCTTAATTACGTGTTTAGACCTGAGACTCAATACTGGCCTCCTACATTTACTATGTGGGTTATATTTAGGCTTGCATCTGTATTGGCTTTATCTGTTACAAGAAAAGGCGATGTAGCTAATTCCTATACACAGCTTGCAGAACAGCAGTTTAGAAAAGCCAAGGCTAGGGATTCACAGCAAGTAACAACCCAAGGGCTAAGACTTAGCAGATACCACAGAGCAAGACTTGGTAACGGTATATTCCAAAATATAGAAGGCACATAATGAATGGCACTTCTCAGGCAGTTTTATACAAATTTTACCGCAGGAGAGTTATCTCCTCTGTTGTCTTCTCGCATTGATTCTAATGCATACAAGAATGGCGTTAAAAAACTTAGAAACTTTCGTGTTCTATCTCAAGGCGGCATAAGAAGAAGAGGCGGCCTTCGATATCTTCAGGAGCTTTCTGATATACCTTATCAGACAGAGCCTTATGTATATGATGAAGATGAAGCTTATATAGTTCTTTTTAGCAATGCTCGTGTAGACATTGTTGACATTACTGACCCTACAAATATTGCAGACTCAATAACAGGATGCCCTTGGACAACTGCAATGATTGGTCAACTTCGTGTTGCTCAGTCTGGTGATACAATGATTGTTGTTCATCCTGATATGCCTATGCAAACACTAAAGAGAACTGCGGTAGATACTTTTGCTAGAGCCGTATATGAGTTTGACTCATCTGATGGCTTTATTCATCAGCCTTATTATAAGTTTGCGGCACCTGATGTAACTCTTGACCCAGCAAGCACAACTACAAACAACCAAACGATAACTGCAAGTGCGGCTATATTTAGTGCTGATTGGGTTGGTGAAGAAATAGAGTTTATTGATGCTAACGGTGCTGTTCATCACATAGAAGTAATTGCTTACCTTAGCACCACCACCATCACTGGTAAGTTTGATACTGCTCCTCATAATGGAACTGCTAGAACAACTTGGTCTGAGCAAGTATTTTCAGCAAGGCATGGATATGCTCGTAGTGTTGTTTTCCACGACCAGAGATTAGTGTTTGGCGGTAGCCGTGATTTACCTAATCATATGTTCTTTTCTAAAGCTGGTCAGTTTTTTAATTTTGATGTTGGAACTGGTTTGGACGATGAATCTATTCAAGTACAGATTGCTGAAAACCAAGTATCAGAAATTAAGTCTTTGGCTTCTTTTAGGCATCTATCCATCTTTTCATCTGAGCAAGAACTATATGTTCCAACAACAGAAAATAAGCCACTAACGCCAGCTACTATAGCAATCAAAAAGCAGACCTCTTATGGAAGTGGTGCGGTTTCTCCTGTTGAGTTTGATGGTGCATTAGTGTTTCTTACTAAGTCAAAAGGTGCTGTAAGAGAGTTTGTCTTTTCTGATTTAAGCCAAGCATATAATTCTGATGCATTAACCTTGTTATCTTCTCATCTTATTGGGACTCCAACACAGCTTGTTTCTCAAAGAGAAGCAACAGACCAAGTAGAAGCTTATCTGTACCTTGTAAATTCAGAAGGCAAGATGCCTGTCTTTATGTCTATTCGTAAAGAGCAGTTACAAGGGTGGGGAGAGTATTCTACTGTAGGTAACTTCAAGAACGCAGTTGTTGTAAATAGGCGTGTATATTGTGTATGCGAAAGAACCATAAATGGGTCTACGTTCACAAGCTTAGAGATTATGGACAATGACTATCATGTAGACTGCTCTCAAAAATACACAAGCGGTTCTCCCACAAAGAACTGGACTATTGCTCACCTTCCCAATACTGAGGTTGTTGTGAAGTCAGACAATTACTCTATGGGCACATATACTACAGATAGCAGTGGCAATCTTACATTAACTGAAGAAGTCACTTCGGTTGAAATTGGTTTGAACTTTACACCAGAGCTAACCACATTGCCTCCTGAGTTTCAGCTTCCAGATGGTATATCTGTAGGTCAGAAACGTAGAATTGTTCGTGCTGTTTTAGATTTAAACGAAACACTTAATGTAAAGACAAGAGGAACCACTCTTTTAATAAGAAGAGTTACAGATGACTTTTCATTGCAACCTGTTCCAATTACCACAAGGAAAGAGGTTTATTTGCTTGGATGGTCATCTGAGGGTACAGTTACTATAACTCAAGACCAACCGTTGCCCCTTACAATTAACGGTGTATTGCTAGAGGTAGAAGTATAATGGGCGTTGAGATGCAAATTGCCAGTGCTGTTTTAGGTTTAGCCGCCGCTAGACAGCAAAAAGGCGTCTACGAAATGGAAGCTCAGTCCTACAAAGAGCAAGCTGACATGGCTAAGATACAAGCTGGTCAGCAAGAAACTGAGAGAAACAGAAAGCTAAGAATGCAGATAGCATCTCTTGGTACATCCTCTTCTGCAAGGGGCGTTACTATTGGTACTTCAGGTTCGACAGGAGCTTTGATTAGAGATGAAAAGGATATGGCTAAAGCAGACATTAACAGTATTAGGCTTATGGGTTCTTCTGCTAGACGTAAATTTGGCATAAGTGCTGCTGGCTCTCAAGCGGCTGGTAAAGCCTCAACTCTTGGTGCTTTGTCAAAAGCTGGTACTGCGGCTTACTCTATTCATAAAGGTATTACTTGATGGCTTTTAAAAAAACACAAGGTCGGTCTGCATTTGTATCTCCTGTAGGTGGGCCAGATTTATCTGGATTTAAAAAAGCGGCATCTATTTATGAGGGTGTAGCTAATCAAGCGTATAATATTGGTCTTGATGTAAGAAAGTCTCAATTCAATGATGCTATTCTGCAAGCAGAGATAGATGGTAAAACTGCTGGTGTAAAATACAGTGTAGATAAGGATGGCAATAGAACACTTGTTCCCCTTACCAATCTTGACTACGGCAAAGAGTCTGAGTTGTTTTCAAGCCGTGATAGAGATGCTGTACTAAGGCAGTACAGAAAGTCTGCTATAACGTCTTATGTAGCAAACGCTACCATTGATATTGAGAGTGCCGCTAACCAAGCATTGATTGCTAACCCAGCCAATCCAGATGGCATTAGAGGTTCTGCTAGTGGTTATTTTGCAGGAATCAGTGATTTAGATGACGAAGTATATTCTGCTTTAGGTCCAAAGGTTGATGCGGCATTTAAGATAGCTGAAAACAAAGCTCTAGCCCAACAACAACAAAACACAAGAGCAGACCAATCTAATTCTGCTATTTCCCTTATTGATTTAAACACAGAAAAACTTGGTGTTCTTTACTCAAAGGGTGCTGGCGATACAGACGAGTCTCAAGTTGGTCACGAGCTTATGGTTGGTGAACTTATTGAAGAGCAAGAAGAAGCTTTTAATGTACTTAAAACAAATGGTTTTTTAGATTCAGACATACAAAAGCTGAGAGATAAACAGTCTACCGTTATTGCGGCTAGAGTTGGTCAGGCTCACATAGAGAGAATCTTTACAGCAGAAGGTGAGGCTGGTGCATTAAGAGCTATTGGTGGGATTGTTAAGGATGCTCAAACAAGCTCTTCAGTAGATGCCGACACTCTTTCTACAGTATTATTTAGAACTGCAAGTCAATTAGAAAACATTAGAAGAGCAGAGAAGTCACAGGAAACATTTAATAGAAATGCAATATATCAGCAGATTATTAAAGACATATATATTAACGGATTAAATGTTGATGATATGCTTTCAAATCCAAAGCACATGATATGGAATCTTGAGGGTGGTCAGCTTGCTAGTGCAATTAGCCAAAGTGAAGCTAGGGTCAAGCAAAGCATTAATGATATATATTCTGGTTCTAGCGCTGTTGTAAGTGCCTGGAAATCTTTATCTGGAACTTCTGATGAAGTTTTGATTATAGATAATTATGAAGATGTTAAAAAACAATTTGTTGATGGCCAAATTGATTATGATAAATGGTTGCCAGTAAGAGATAATTATTTGTCTTATATTGACAATAAGTTTAACCAAAAAGACAGAGACATTGCTGGTCAATCTGTATTAAAAGAGTTGGGTAATAATAGCTCTTTTACTGCAACGCCAAATTATTTTGAAGGCATTACCCCTAATCTTGTTAAGTCTGGTGTAATTGGTGAAAACGGTGTTTTCAAAACAATAAAGGGTTACCAAGAAAGCATTTCTACATATACTACTAAGTATAATAAACATCTTTCAGACATGGGTACTTTGGCAAGGGCAAAGGGTCATGCTGGCTTGGGGATACCTCTTACAAGTGCAGAAGAAGAAGCGCTTGTAAAACATGAAGGTGCAAACATAGCTATACTAAATGACGGAACGACTGTTAATATGGACCTTACAAGCTCAGACCCAGAGCTTCTTGCCGCTTCTATTGATACAGTTGATAGATATGCTGGCGTAACAAACGGTTTGTTGCATTCAGAAGCAAAAAGAATATTTTCACAGTCACTATATAATCCAGATGCCGCAGACCTTTCTATGCGTATGTTGGGTCAAATTGTTTCTGGTATGGAAAAACAATACGGCGGTAGTTATAAGGCTCATTTGTCAGATTTCTTTGACAAAAATGGTATATCAGATGAGCAAAGAGCATACTTCAAACTTATCGGCGACATAGGTTCAGTTGAACTTGCTAGAGAAGTATTTCAAGCTGGAAAGAAAGTAGACCTTAATCGTGATTTGTCTTCATACATTGGTCAAAGAAAAGATGGCGAAACTATTGATGTTGCGGTAGATAGAGAGTTTGACAAAGTATTTGCTGAAGCCACCACTGGTCATAATTGGTGGTCTATGTTTAATCCCAAAATTAGTGAGTTTAGACAAAAGCAATTAGAAGAATTGGCTGGCCCTTATGGTGTTCCTGACATTGCTGGTGCTACTATTAAAGACCCAGTTGTTAGAAAATCAATGAAAGATTTATACTATTCTAGGCTTATTGAAAGCAGAGGAGTAGGTGACAAAACAGAAATCATGCGTGATGTAATGATTACAATGGGTAAGAGATTTGGGTATGAACAAAATCCTGATACTGGAAAAATTAATCTAGTTGAAAGACCTATTCTTACATACGCTCAAGCTACAGTTCCAGTTACTAAGTTTGGAAGTGATACAAAACCTAACATTCAATTAAGCCAAGAAAACATTGATAATGATGTTGTCAATAAAGCTTTGTCTGCCTCTCAGTTTATGTCTCCTGAAATGGCAGAAGGGCTAAGGCAAGTTGGCAATAAGGGGAATGGGTATGAGTCTCATTTACACTATAGAGCTAATGATAATTATGGCGGCCCTCAGACATACACAGTAACAATGGTAGACCATTACGGTAGACCTTTTGTTATTTCTGATTCTTATAGTTATGACTTTAATCATTCGTCACAAAACGAAAGTTACCAAAAAGCTGTAAATGCCTTAAAGACAGATAAGATGAAACAGATTTGGTCAATGATGGGGCTAATGGATAGAAATATTTTGCAGTCTAGTTTCGAGTCTTTTGAAAGAACAAAAAATGATAGAAGCTTGACTCCAATTATAAATGGTATTCAGGACATTATTTATAATACAAGCCCAACAGCTCCCCCTGAGTTTATTCAACAATTTGGTGAGCCATTAACAGATGATGAAAGAGCAGAGTTCTTTTACATGATTGAAAATTTCTTTAGTTTAGGGTGGAGATAATGAGCAATATTGATTGGGACTTTATTAAAACTCTAGAAGGAAACAACCTTACAGGTACCGTTCCTGATGCAGAAGGGTCTAAGTCTGGCGTTACTATTGCCAGTGGGTTTGACCTTGGAGCAAGAGCTTTAAGTGATTTAGCTGGGTTGCCTCAAGATATTATTGATTTGCTAAAACCCTATCTTGGCTTTAAGGGTGCTGAAGCGCAAGAAATGGCAGGAAACCTAAAGGTATCAGACGAGCAAGCCAATATTATTAATGAGTTTTCTAAAGCTGAAGCAACAGAAAATTTATCTCGTAAATGGAAAGAAAAAACAGGACAAGAGTTTTCTGAGCTTCCAAAGAATAAGGCTACTGTTATTGCATCTGCCGCTTTTCAATACGGCGACTTAGCCAGTGAGACTCCTAACTTTTGGAAACAGGTTACAGAAGACGATTGGGGTGCCGCAGTAAAAAATCTTAGAAACTTCCAAGATAAATATCCTAGCAGAAGAAACAAAGAAGCAGATTATTTTGAAGCAACTGAACCAGAAGAGAGTTTGGAAGCAAAAAAAAAATTTGAAGTAGAGTTACAAAGAGATAAACAACTAGGCATACAGCAAGCTATGATTAGTGGTGAAGAGGGTGGCTTGGGCACCGTTGAACTTACTGATAAGCAAGTTGTTGAAACAGCACAGAAAGCTATACAAGACAGTGAAATAGCAACTGGCAAAAGAATTATTGCTGAACCTGTAGAGTCACAGCCTAGACCCTTTGTTGATGAAGATGGCGTTCCTGCTCTTGATGAAATGCCAGAGGTTGATCCATTCCTTGACCAGTTTGTTGATGTCAAAGATGTTAGCGTTCCGACTGTTACGGGCCAAACAAGCTACTCAGTTCCAGAAGAGGCAACACCTACCCAGCAAATTCAGTCTGCCGATACACAGCAGATGCAAGTTGAGAAGTCTACTTCTGCTATACAGCAAGAGCTACTTTCTCCTATTGCTAATACTAAGGCAGATAAAATGTTGCCTAGTTACAGCAATATCAAACAAGACAAAATGTTTCTTGATGGGTATCAAAGTGAACTTAGGTTTGGAGACAGGGTTCCCAGCATAAACGACCAAAATACATTTGATTATTCAATGTTCAATCCAACTATGGGGCAAGCGTTTACTGCGGCTGGAAGGCAATTTAATATTGCTCATTCAATAGGTAGAATGATTAACTCTTCTTTAGACCCTAATCAAAAGCCTGAAGAGGGTTACTCTTCTTTCAATGACCAAAGACTTAAACGTGAAGTTGGAGAAGACGGTCTTTTGTTTTTCCGTCATTCACGAAGCCATGGAGAATCTATGGAAAAAGTTCGCAGAATGAAAGAGGATGCAAAAGACATGCAAACTATAGAATCTAGTGAGCATGGAACAGCCTTTAGTGCGGCTTGGGCTTTTGCAACGCCTACTCTTATGTCTCCAATAGCTCCTGTTCAAATTATGAGGGCTGGAAAAATACGCAGATTTATAGGGGGCACTGCATTTACATATGCAATGACAGCTCCTCAACAAGCGTTTATTGAAAGTCAAAATGAAGCAAGGGATGCTGGCAATACTGCTGTAGCTTTGGCTGTTGGCGGTATTTTGGGGGGAACACTTGCTGTTGCTTTTGGCAAAAAGATGACTGCATCACAAATAGCTCAAATGAAAGTTGACCAAGAAAACTTTAGAAAGAACTTTTTGGGTCGTGATGCTGGTGCTATGGCAAGTCCTGAGACAGCAAGAACTAGAGCGTATGAGCAGTTAGAACAAGAAGGCCTTGAAGCTACTGGCATAGGAATTGAAAAGCTTGGCTGGAATCCTGTTTTAAGAATGATGTCTAGTCCAAATCCTATAGTAAGAAACTTAGGTATTGGCATGACAGATGTTGGCGGCATGATGCAAAAGAAAGTTAGAAGCGCAGAAGAAGCTATGGAGCAATCTGTAGAAACAACATTTAGAACCAAATATTACTCTGAGCTACTATCTGCTGTTCGTGAATCTGATTTGGCTTACTTAAAGTATAGGGGTATTGAATCATCTAAGTCTGATGCTGGTCGTGCATTTCAAATGATAAAGCTGAGTGCTGGCGATATTTTTAACAGAGCAGACGGAACACTGACTGACGTACAATTTAGAGCAAGAGTTGGCATGGCAATGAGAAGGGGCGATGTTGACAATATGGGCGATGCCGCATCTCAAGCAGTAACAAGTGCTGCAAAGGGATATAGAAAGCTATATGACAGAATTAAGAACGAAGCTCAGTCTGTTCGTTTGTTTGAGAAAGAAGCCAGAATAGAAATAGAAAAGCTTAAAGCTACTGGTGCTTCTGCTCGTCAAATATCTAAAGCAGAAAACAGATTAAATGACATTAGAGCTAGTGGTGTGTCTGTTAATACTGCTGAGTCTTATTTAAACAGAGTCTATAGAATAGATAAGATTGAAGAGAATGTTCCAAGGTTTTTGTCTAAGGTTAGTAACTGGTACATAGCAAACAAAGGTATGAATGCTACTCAAGCCAATAAAATTGCAAGGCAAGTTCTTGATGAGGTTACAAGAAGAAAGCCTTATTATAATCTTGATGAGTCAAACAATCTTGAGTTTTTGTCTAATCCAGCAGGAGCAAAGTCTAGAACTGTAGAAGTTCCTGACGATGTATTGGAAGAGTTTCTTGAGAATGACATTGAGACTCTTGTGCGTCACCACGTTAAAACAATGGGAATGGATATAGAACTTACTAGAAAGTATGGTTCTGTAACTATGGACGATACACTAAAGCAAGTCACTGATGAATATCAAAGACTTATAGATGAAACTGCTGATGCTTCCAAAAGAAGTAGTTTAGCTCAGTCTATGGAAAGAGACTTAACTGACATAAGGGGCTTGAGAGACAGGCTTCGTGGCACTTACGGCGCATCTAAAGACCCTCACGCTTTATCAAGCCGTTCAATAAGAGTTATGAAATCATTTAATGTTCTTGTCGGTATGGGAAGCGCAATGGTTTCTTCTGTTCCTGATGTAGCCAGAATTGTTATGACTGAGGGTTTGGTAAATGCATACGGCAAAGGCTTTGCTAGAATGTTTGATGAGCAAGCCGCAACGATAGCCAAGATGTCAAAAGGTGAATTAGATAGAGCCGCTATTGCCGTTGATGCAACTCTTGGACTAAGAGCGCATGCAATGTCTGACATAGGTGATTTGTTTGGCAATAGATTTGCTCTTGAAAGAAGTCTTAATGATGCAACTGGCATGTTCTTTTTTATGAATGGTTTGAATATATGGAACCAAGCTTTAAAGGAAATGTCTGGTAACGTTACTATGCTTAGAATGACTAACGACATTATGAAGAAAGGTGGTTGGGCCAGTTTAAGTCAAAGACAGAAGGAAAAGCTTCTTACCAATGGGATAGACCAACAAAGCTACGGAATAATGAGAAGCGAGATTCTAAAGCATGGCGAAAAACAAGGCGGTCAATGGTTGCCTAATACAGATGACTGGACGTTTAGAAACGATGTATTAAAGTTTAGAAACGCCCTTAACCAGCAAGTAGAAAGAACCATTATAACTCCTGGGGCTGGTGACAGAGCCTTATGGACTTCAACTGAATTTGGGTCATTGATGACCCAGTTTAAGTCTTACGGTCAAGGCGCAATGATTAGAATGCTTACATCTGGACTGCAAGAGAAAGATGCTGCATTTTGGCAAGGAGCATTCCTTATTGTTGGTCTAGCTGGTCTTATTAATGAAATCAAACGTCAGCAGTATGGAATGACAAGAGATGAGAGTTTTGATCAAAAGATTGTTAATGCTGTAGACCGCTCTGGTATTCTTGGTTGGTTTATGGATGTTAATAATTCTATAGAAAAACTTAGTGACTACAAGATGGGTATGCGCCCAATGCTTACAGACCAGCCATCATATCCTGTCCATCCTACTGCAAAGATGAGTTCTGTTTTTGGTCCTGCGGCAAGCACAACTTTAAATGCTACGAGCATAATGGGTGATGTTGTGAACGGAAATGTAAACAACAAGACAGCAGAAGACCTTAGATTTATATTTCCTACAGGCAACCTGTTTTACTTAGACCCTATATATGACGGGGTTTTTGGTGGGAATGTGAATAGACAAACCGAAGATTTTAGAGGATAGATATTAGATGGCTACTATACAAATTGCAGACAATGATGCTAGAAAACAATATTCACAAGCCGTAACTGCTGATGTAACGCAGTTGACGATTGATTTCCCATTTTTTGAATTAGACAATATTAATGTCATTGCAACAACTAATGCTGGTGTTGATACTGTTCTGACAAGAGGTACTGGAACTGGCACTTTTGCTGTTGTTGGTACTGCTGTAGATGATGGGTTTTCTGGTGGTTATGTAACTTTAGGCGATGATTACGCAAATACGTTTACATTTACTATATTTAGAGACATTGAAGTATCCAGAACTACGGACTTTCCTACGTCTGGCCCTTTCAACGTAAACTCATTAAATACAGAACTTGATAGAATTACAGCTATTGAGCAGGAACTTGAGACTAAGATTAGCAGAACAATGGGTCTTGCTGATTCTGATGCTAGTGCAAACCTAAAGCTTCCTAACCTTGATACTCGCAAAGGCACAGTATTGGCTTTTAATGCTACAAGTGGTTTGCCTGAAGCTGGACCCAGCATTGGTTCTGTAACTACTGTTTCAGCACAATCAGCAAACATAAACACTGTAGCTGGTATATCGGCAAACGTAACTACTGTGGCTGGTATACAAGCTAATGTAACGACTGTTGCTAACATTGATTCTAGCGTTACTACTGTTGCTGGCGACACAGCTAACATTGCCACTGTTGTTGCAAACCTTACTGACATTCAGAATGCAGAGGAACATGCACAAGAAGCCAAAGACTATGCAACTAAGGTTGATGGTCAGGTTCAGGAAAACGGTTCTAATACTGGTAACTATGCATCTAAGGCTTGGGCAATAGGTGGAACAGGCGTAACTGACACAGCTGGTTCTGGTGCCGCAAAAGAGTGGGCTACAGAAACAAGCAGTAACGTAGATGGCACAGAGTATTCAGCTAAAGAATATTCTATTGGCACTGGCCAGAACACAGGCATGAACACTGGTTCTTCTAAACAATGGGCCATAGGTGGTGGCAATGGATTTGACCGTGACACTGCTGTAGCTGGCGGTGAGTTCTCTGCTAAGTATTGGGCAAATCAGGCTAAGAGCGAAACTCAAACACAACGTGATGTGTATTATGGAGCTTTTACCAATGATACAGCCGCAGAAGCGTATCAAACAGGCTCCGCACCATCAGGCAATGCTGGCACAGTAGATGCTGGCGACTTATATTTTAATACATCAATAAATGCAATGAAAGTTTATAACGGCACTGCGTGGAACGAGGTTGCCGCAGACACAACAAACTTTGCCACTAATGGCTTTTCAATAGCAATGGCTATCGCATTATAGGAGTTAAAGATGGCACAGAACTTTAGACGATACACACTTAACGGAGTAGGCACTGCGGCGGCAGATATTCCCGATGGTGCAAACTTTGATAGCTACGATACGCTGGTAGGTATTCACCTCGCCAATGTAACAACTAATGCTGTGACTGTTGAGGTCTACATTAATGATGGCACTAACGACATTCATCTAATTAAAGATGCGCCTATCCCTGCGGGTGGTGCGCTACAGGTTATGGATGGCGGTGCTAAGATTGTCGTGCAGTCAGGTGACAGGCTTTACGTTAAATCAGATACAGCTGCATCTGTCGATGTTTGGGTTTCTGCTGTTGATGCAATTAGCACATAGGTGACACATGGGATATGTAGGTAATCAAAGCACTAACGCTTATAGCAGTCTTCCTGCCAAGCAAGACCTGACTGGTGCTACAGGTACTAGCTTGACACTGAGCCATGCTGTTGCTGGTCCTGAGAGCATTGACCTGTTTATCAATAATGTCCGGCAAGAGCCGACTACAGCTTACAGCGTATCAGATACAACTGTAACGCTGACTGGTTCTGTCGTGGCAAGCGATGATATTTATGTTGTCTATAACGGCCTGGCTTTGCAGACTATCGTGCCGCCTGATGGTAGTGTAAGCACAGCCAAGATTGCAGACGATGCAGTAACATCAGCCAAGATAGCAGATGATGCTGTGACTAATGCTAAGATTGATACAGTGGCGGCAAGCAAATTAACAGGTGCATTGCCAGCGATTGATGGTTCTGCTTTAACCGGCTTGAGCGGAACAACCCCTGCGTTTTGTGTAACTAGAAATAGTACCCAAACTTCTAACAGTGGGGTTGCTACTCTTGTGCAATGGAACGTTGAGATTTACGACTCCGATGGTAAATTTGCAAACAACAAATTTACGCCTACGGAGGCTGGTTACTATTATCTTTTTGCACAGGTCAATAATAACAATCTCTATAATCAATCCGAATTAAATATCTGGATTAGAAAAAACGGCTCTACCATAATGCGTGGGGCAGTAGCTGGCAATAACTCTACATCAAACAGAGATTACACAATTAACTGTTCTATAATTAACGTAGCTGATTCTGATGATTACTTCGAAGTTTATGCCGAGCAACAACTAGCAAACGGGCAAATGATAGCCAGTGCAGACCGTTGTGTATTTTTAGGATATAAGGTGGGATAGTATGACATATCAAAGAGCGATTCACGAACTGCATAGTAATGTCCACACCTGTTTTGGCGATGCCCCTGACGTTGTGGCG
>Ga0181388_1000192_pt1 | contig 20645 bp, 28 predicted proteins | sample 11SPOviralmetaG_FD_130120 | JGI IMG/M metagenome (GOLD analysis project Ga0181388, IMG submission 130120) | Marine viral communities from the oligotrophic San Pedro Time Series (SPOT) site, San Pedro Channel, CA, USA - 11 SPOT_SRF_2010-05-17 | ecosystem: Environmental > Aquatic > Marine > Strait...
GCCGGGAACCCCGGCAGTCGCAAGCCCGGAACGGGGGCAAGATATTGGCGGAGGAAGCGAAGATACACGATGGCCCGCCCGCCCCGGAGAAGAGCAGTACGAGTGGGAAGAACCAAGGGTCACCGAAGCTCAATCCGAATTGGGTGGAGCAGTTGATGGGCTTACCCATCGGGTGGACAGACTTAGGCTCCTGGGCAACGGAGTCGTCCCACAAACCGCAGAATTAGCGTGGAAGACTTTATGGAGGAAGATGAATGAGGCATATCAAGATGAGTAATTTGCTAATCATTATCTGCATTTTTAATAAACAACTTAATTTGTCGTGCAGATACCAATGACTTTAACACGGATAAATGAACAACTTTAAGGGCTACCTTTCGGTGGGCGGTATTACCGCGCCAGGACAACAGAAACCGTATGGGACACCTCCGCGTCACTCGGCGGGAGGGGTAGCTCTGTTTTTATAATGCAAAACGATGATACATTTGAGGTATCTGATTGGGATCACTTCTTTGCTAATTGGCCAACTAGGGAAGAGGTCAATAATGGATGGCATCAGTTTTGGGGGAATAATCAATTACTCAGAACTTATAGGGATAAATCGGGTAAGAACCTCAAGGATAGGGATGGAAATATTTTGATTACTCGCTCAACCACTCCGCGACAAATGCCCATCGGTAACACGGTTTCGGACTTTATGAATTATGCAAGACCCAACAGATCAGATTAGGCACGAAGCCAAGGTGCTTTTAAATCGTTGGGACGCAGAGTGTGATCTTGATGAACTTACTATCTCAAAGTCAGTCATGGAGGGAATTAATGAATGGTTAGAGGAGGAAGTTTTTGAATTTGAATGGGATATAGAACTAGAGGAGGAGGAAGAAGAATGAATATATATAAGGCTACAGGTAAATCTATGGAGAGTTGGCCGCAATGGGTGAGTCGTTTAATCAAGGTTAACCAGGAACTCCGCGAAGAGATCGCAGATTTAAAGGCGGAGATTAAAAAGCTCAAAGATGACAAGTGAGTCAGCGAGTACCATTGGGTTGGAATCCGATCTTTTGGAAAAAGTACGGAAGAGCGATTCCCGAATCAGTACAAGAATTACCACGGTGCGACTTGAGAAAGTTGGGTCCCCCATGCTCGAAATTATCCCAAGAGGCATTGGAACGGATCAAGAGGGATGGGCAATTGGTAAAGAAGAAATCCCGTGCCAAACGCTCGAAGACGCGATCATCATAGGGATGGAGATACAAGCGAGAGGATAATTTATGGAAGAGTTAATATGCAAAGTTGAGCAATGGCATATCGATAGGAATCTAATTAAGGGTTCCACAGATAAGTCACAGGTATTGAAATTAATGCAAGAACTTGGCGAACTGAGTGACTCGGTTTGTAAGGATGAATGTATGCTTGATGATATCGGGGATATATTGGTCATATTAATTAATATATGTACCCGAAATAATGTCACACTAGAGGACTGTTTGCTCACCGCATATCGGGATATCAAGGATCGAAAAGGCAAGATGGTTGATGGTGTGTTCGTAAAAGATGGTAATTAAGCTCCAGCCCGATGAGGTACAGGTCTGCCAAATGGTTGGACGGATGCGTAGTCTTATTGCCCGTGGTAACGGGGTGCGAGATGCGAAGATGGGAAACCACGATGGCGCGGAAGCGGATGTGATGGGCATGATGGCAGAGTATGGATTTGCCAAGCAGATGAATGTATTTCCCGATCTTGGTCTTACTCCAAGGAGCGGGTCTGCGGATGGGGTTATGGCGAGTGGAAAGCGTTATGATGTAAAGGCATCCAAGCACAAGGGTGCGAGGCTACTCAGTACACTCAAGGTAAACCCTGATGTGGATGTATATGTGCTATGCGTGGTGGATGGAAACTCCTTGGATTTCAAGGGGTGGGCATGGAAGAAGGATTTAATCAAGGATGAGAATAAGAAAGACCTTGGTCATGGCGTGGGCTATGCGTTGGACCAGGATAAGTTGAGGAAGTTCAATGCCTAAGTTCACCTACGCAGATGAGATAGACGCGAACTTTGGTATTCCGTGGACAGATGATCTGCGGTTTAACAAGGGCGAGTTAGAGTGTGCATTATCCAATGAGGAGGTGGACGCACTTCCACAGGATCGTGCAGAGATGCTTAGTCGTTTACTCATCGACCAGCCTAATAGTGAGATTGAAGACCCGATCCAATGGGGTTGGACACTACCTGGTTGGCGTAGGGTGATGGATAATTGGAAGGATACAAAGATTCATGTCTGTCTCGGCGGAAACCGGAGTTCCAAAACGATGTTCGCTTCTCGAATGCTGGTACACTTAGCCCAATCTATTCCCGAAGCTGAGATTCGTTCGATGCATGTCACCGAGGAGCGTTCGATCTCAGATGCACAGAAGTATATTTGGCAGAATTTACCAGCCCGATACAAGCGTGCAAAGAAGAAGAGTGAGAATCATAGCTTGCAATACAATCAGAAGAATGGATTTAACTCGGCTAAGGCAATTCTTCCTCCAACTGCTCCGGGTGCAGAGCGTGGAAGTACGATATACTTTAATAATTATAGGCAGTATATGGCAGACCCTCAAATATTCGAGGGCTGGTCTGCACACGCAATTCACCTGGATGAAGAGGTTCCCGAAAGTATATTCAATACATTGCTCGGAAGAACGGTGGATTACCACGGACGATTAATCCTTACTTTTACGACCCTTCAAGGCTGGACACCATTGATCAATAGTTTACTCAAGGGTGCAGAGACGGTTAGTACGAGGTATTCAAAGCTACTAGATCGCGAAGTTCCAACCGAACAAATTTGTGCGAATTGGCCGAACTGTAGGATATACTATTTCCATACAGATCAATCCCCTTTTATAGATGGACAGGAGTTGATTCGCACATACTCCAAACAACCATTAGAGGTGAAGTTGGCCCGTCTCTATGGCATACCGTCCAAGGCAATGGAGGGGCGTTTTCCAAAGTTCAATCGCGAAACGAACATTGTCCCACATGAGAAGATCCCCTTCATTGCCGATCCTTCTTTGGCTTGCACCCGCTATTTCGTATGCGACCCTGGCGGGAGCAAGCCGTGGGTGGCAATATGGGCGGGAGTTATGCCGGATGGACGGATATATATTTACCGCGAGTTCCCCGATAGTACGATGGGGCAATGGGCTTTACCGCATACAAATGCATTGGGTAAGAGTGTAGGTAAGCCTGGACCCGCACAGCGTCCACTTGGGTGGGGTTACGAAGATTACCGTAACCACTTCGAGGATTTAGAGGATGGCGAAGATATCTTTGAACGCATTGTCGATCCGCGTATGGGTGCGGCCACGGTACGGACAAAAGAGGGGGAGAGTAACATCATCAACCAAATGGCTAACCTTAACTTTGTATTTCGTCCCGCACCTGGTGTGGATATCGAGGCTGGAATTGCTAAGATAAATGATGCGTTATCATGGGATGATACAGAGCCTATGACTTCGGGTAATTGCCCAAAGCTCTATGTATCAGATAGATGTGATAATACTATTACCTCGCTACTTGAGTATAGCGGGCAATCTCGTACCGAACACTTCAAGGATCAGATCGATTGTATCCGCTATTTATTAATTAGTGGAGCAGATCATATATCACAATCCAGCCTACGGTGTACCGGTGGTGGTGGATATTAGATTGACGAGTCAAGCACAAAGAACTACATTAAGCTACGCATGCATAATTCCTCAGACCCGGAGCTTTTATTTGTCTCCAAGGAACCCGATATCAATTATCTGCGGGATACTTACCGTGAAACACAGTCGGACCTTGGTGAGTGGATAGATCGTAGACAACGCGACTACGATGTCCGTAATTGTATATGGGCGGGAAAGTCCAATGATTTTAAGAAGCACTCCGCTGATAGTCAGACAGGCGAGGTATTTCCTTGGGATGGAGCCAGCGATCAAGAGATTCGCATGGTGGACAACCAGGTAAACAAATGCGTGGCAATGTCTTTAAACGCGATCCGCCAAGCACATTTGGTCGCAACTCCTGTAGAGTCTAACGATATCGCACGGGCAAATGTAATATCTATGTTTGTTCGTTGGTTGGTTAACTCCAAGATGGACGATTTTTATGAGCAAGTAGAACTCGGACTTAATCACTTCTTTGAAAAAGGAATGATGGTTCATTATGTGTACTACGAGCAACAAGACCTAAAGCAACAGCAGTCCATCAAACTAGATGAGATTGCAATGGCTCTTCCACAAATTGCAGAAGCTATTGGCGATGGCAGTATGGATGAGGAGTTATCTGCGGCTATGGCCGAGCAGTTCGATGTCTCAAAAACAAAGGCACGAGCAATGCTTAAAGAGTTGCGCAAGGAGGGAGAAACCACAGTCCCTGTCCTCCGTAGGGTTGTAAGTCGTCCGCGCATCAAGGCACTTGCACCTGACGAGGATGTTTTTTGGCCGAACTATACCATCGATCCACAAGAAGCTCCCTATGTATTTCATGTGTTAAACATGACACCGGAACAACTGCGTGCAAAGATACATACCGAGAATTGGGACGAGGAGTTTGTGGAAAAAGCAATCGAGTCTGCGAATGTGGGCGAGAATGATGTGTATACCCACAACCTTAGTTTACAAGACGAGATACTTCGCGATGATGACGAGACGATCCGTGTCGTATATTGCTACCAGCGTTTACTCGATGAGGATGATGTGCCTGGTATTTACTGCACAGTATTTTGTAACGAAGTAGCCGACCTCTATGCCAAGCATACCCTTATGGATTATGGTCATGGTGGATATCCCTTCATTGTAAGTACTTACGAAAAGACATCTAAACGATTGTACTCCTCCCGCTCAATTCCCGAAGTTGGTGAACCGTTCCAACAGGTAACCAAGGTTGAGTACGATGCAAGTATTGACCGACAAAGCCTAAGCACAGTCCCACCAATAGAACATCCTCTTGGCCGCGCCCCATCAAGGTATGGTCCGGGAGTTCGTATTCCTTATCGTACACCTGGAGAGATTCGTTTTGCGGATACCCCACGCTACGATGCTGGTTCCGTGGAAGTTCGTAGATTAGTACAGGAAATGTTTGATCGTTACATGGGTAACAATGCACCCGGTGTCGATCCCGTGGAGTCGCAAATCAAGCAACAACATTTTATCAATAAAGTACTTCACCATATGAAGTATGTAATGGATCAAGTCTATAGCCTGTACCAACAGTATGGACCAAACGAAGAATACTTTCGCGTTACAGGTGTACAGGATATGCAGAAGTACGCAAAGGGTAGGGCGGGAGAACGCTTTGATTTTTATATGCAGTACGATGTGGCCACCCAAGACCCTGAGCAAATGCTCGAACGGGTAAAGACGATTGGTCAAATATCATCCACAATGGATAAGAATGGAGTGGTGGACACCGAACGACTCCTATCGCTTGCAATCGGACAAATCATGCCCGGTGCGGCAGAGCAGATTGTCTTACCCAAGGAAACTGCCACACAGAAAGCAGTCGAGGAAGAGCGTCAAACCATAGCCGAACTTGCGGCTGGAGTACCACCAAATGTGCGTGAGAACGATGCACACGAAATGAAACTCCAAGTATTCCAACAATGGTTACAACAACCTGACATCCAGCAAAAAGCCCAACAAGACCCGGCAATGCAAGAGCGTATTAAGACATATATGCAACAGCGCCAAATGCAGATTCAGCAAAAACAAAACGCTACGATTGGCAGACTAGGAGCCGCCCCCACACAATTTGGACAAACAGCTAGTGCCGCATGAGCATAACTCATCGTGGAGAAAGATTCTCAGGATATAATAAACCTAAGCGAACTCCTGGTAAGTCTAAAAAGTTTGCCGTACTCGCTAAGGAAAAGGATACGGTTCGTCTTGTACGCTTTGGAGATCCAAACATGTCCATCAAAAAGAACATACCCGCACGGCGTAAATCCTTCCGAGCGCGACATAAGTGCGATGAAAAGAAGTCTAAATTAACCGCTGGCTATTGGTCATGCAAGAAATGGTAATATGATCAAACGGAAAAAATACCACGAAGTAAATGCCGAAGAAGCAATTAACGCACTTACCTTCCTTAAAAACGAACCACACTTTAAAAAGTATATCGAGGTACGCGAAGCAATGCGGGAGGAAACCATCCGCGAGCTACAGAATCGCAAGAATATCGAGAACCAAAATTTACACTTTCACTTCACAGGAAAGCTCGAAGCAATCGATGAAGAGTTAGATAATTTCTATAGCTTGTAGTTATTCATACTATTAAGCCCTCACGGTTATGGGTTAGCCGTGGGGGCTTTTTCGTTGCCTCTGTAACTACATAAGGCTATATTTTGCTACACTAGGCTACTGGCCTTGTTGACTTATGGAAACATTAACCAAAGAGGTTGTCTCGGAGTCCTCTGAAAATTCCGTGGAAAATACAAACGCAAGTGAGGGCAACCTTTCGATGGCAGAATTTGCAGATCAGTTACTGAAAGGCAAGCAACCACAGGAAGAATTACCCGAACTTACCGAAGAGACGGATGAACCCGCTGAAGAAACTGCGGAGCCTACAGATGTCTTAGAGGAAAATTCACAGTCTGTCGAAGAGGAGCAAGTGGAGGAAGAAGAATCTTCGCCGCCCGCAGAACCTTCGGATGTTCTTTCAAAGTTTAACATCGACCTGGATAACTTATCCGAGGATGAGTCACGAGATCTCGCAAAGGCGCTGAATGCATCTGCCGTCAAGCGATTTGGAAGACTTACCGCTCAGAAGAAAGCACTACTCGCAGAGAATGCGGAACTGCAAGCCAAGGCAGAAGAAGCCCAGCAAGCACCCGCAAGTGTCGAACTACCTGAGTTCCTCAAGGATAATGCCTTTCACAGCATCAATGACGCTCAATCACTACAGAAAGAAGTCGAGCAACTTACCAATCTCTTAGAGTGGGTAGACGAGCATATCGACAACGAAGTAGAGTATGATGATAGCGGCAATGAATATGTGGTGAAGGATGGGGATAAAGCCTACACCAAGTCTGAGTTGCGCCGAATAAAATTAAACGCAAATAAGACTCTGCGTAAGGATGCACCCGCCCGCCATAAGTGGATACAAGAGCGTACACAGTCGGATCAACAAGCTATGCAGACCTTCGAGTTTCTTGGAGACGAGAATAGTGATGATTACAAGCTATTCATGCAAGTAAAGGAATCTCCGATGTATAAGCCCTTAGTTAAATATCTGCCTAATTCCAATTTTGCTTTGGGATTAATGGTGGAAGGATTAAATGCAGTAAAGACAAGGCAAGGTCAGAAGGCTAAACCAGCCGCAAAACCGAAAGCCCCAATGGCAAGTACGGAAGCTGGTACAGCTAGGCCCAAGACTCCCCAGGCGAATAAAACGAAAGCTCTGCAAGCGGCGAAGGCTAAATTCGACAAATCAGGCTCAATGACAGACTACCAAGTATATCTTAAACTTAAAAATAAAACTTAAATTCCTAGGAGGAAATAAATTATGGCATTAACAAAATCACACACTAGCGGAACTCCGCTCGGCTCAAACAGAGAGTCACTTTCAGATATTCTCACAATCCTGGAACCCGAAAGAACCCCGTTGCTTTCGCTTGCAAAAAAGGGAAAAGCAAACGGTACATTCTTTGAGTGGCAAACAGATGAACTCAGTACGCCATCGTTCGATGGAGAACTTGAGGGATCGGATGTTACATCCTTTACTGACCAAGTAGCCAACCGTGCTAAACTTGGAAACCATGTACAGGTATTTCGTCAGAACTACCAAGTCTCAAACATCCAGGAATTAGTCGATGTTGCTGGCGTGGATTCTGAATTTGCAAACGCCGAAGGTAAAGCTGTTAGGCAAATGAAGCGCGATATTGAAGCCGCACTTTGTTCGTCACAAGACCGCGACCAAGATGATGGAACAAACCCATATAAGACACGCGGTTTGTTCAAATGGTTAGGCGAAGGTGGACAACCAAGTGATGTTCCCGCCGCTTACCAATCAGTCGCAAGTGTATCCCTTGGTGGTAGTTCTTTTACTGAGGCTAACATGAATGGCTTACTTCAGAGCTTATACGAAGCCAACGGAATGCCCGGTGGACAGCTTACCTTAATTGCTGGTCCTACCTTGAAGCGCGATATCTCAAACTTCGCTCGTCAAGAAGGTACAACCACAGCGTTGAACTTCCAGGTAACACAACCCGCTGAGTCCAAATCCATCTCCCTCGTAGTTAATCTATATGACGGAGATTTCGGAAGCGTGGCCGTAGTGCCTAGTCTTTTCCTTAATCGGACTAGTGGTTCGGACACCGTAGACACCAATGCTGGTTTACTCGTAGACCCTGAGTACATCGCTGTAAATATGCTCAAAGCTGAGTCTTCTTCTGAGCTTGAGAATAAAGGCGGCGGACGCAGAGGTTTCTGTGAGACGATTGCTGGACTTGCGTGTCTTGCACCTAAAGCACACGGGAAAATAAACTAATTGTTTGTTCATTATTTGGGGGAGGTCTGCGTAGCGGGCCTCTCCCTTATCTCTTTAAATATTAAGCATGGCAAATTTACTCATACCTAAGTGGAAAGAAGGGAACGGATCTCAGTTTATGAAAAACTTGGATCGTTACTTGCGTTACGAAGTTAACCTCGAAGAACACGAATCCGTCATGCGGGAAAAGATGGCTATGAGAGAAAACGAAGCAATGGGAGTCGCTAAGACCGATGGGCTTGGACAACTCAAGGCAAGTATCCCCGCTCGCGAATACTTCCGGTGGCATCAAAAAGAACGAGGATGCTGGGGAGATAAATCATTTATCAAAGGGTTCTTATCTAAAAACCCATCATTTAAATCAAAGACACTTACCACACCTAGTTTTAACTCTAAGAGTTTCGCATGAGGCAAGTACCCGTAAGCACGCTACTCACCAACCTCAAACACATGGTTGGAGTTGATAGTCTTCTTACACAAGAGGAAGGTGCGGCAGTACGGAGTTTCAATCGCTTTGGCAGACTAGCGTGGGAACGGGCAAGATGGCCCGACACTATACGCCTCGAACCAAAGTTGCCTGATATCCAGGTACGATCAATCAATGTAACCAATGGCGGGAGTGGGTATACAAGCGCACCAACCGTATCGGTTAGTGGAAGTGCCACAGCAACCGCCACCATCAATGCCGATGGACAGGTAAACGGAGTTGCGGTAACGAACAACGGCACAGGATACCTGGAAGCACCAACCATTACCTTTAGTGGTGGAGGAGGTACAGGGGCAGAAGCAAAAGCCGTAGTCATGGGTGTACTTGAATACGGATCAAATATTGGAGAGATCCTCCGAGTTACAGAGAAAGACCCATACGCATCGGGTAGTCCGAGTGAGGTTCCTTATCGGATAGAATATTCATCTGTAAGTTACGGAAATGTTGTATTCATAAATCGTGCAAGTACAGCACCCGTTTATATATTATATCGCGCCCCCTTCGTGGACTATGTGTCGAGCGATACGGATTTTCCGTACATATTTTCAGAATATGTCGTTGCGGGGGCCTATTCCGACTACCTCACCGCAGACGGACAATTGGATAAAGCAATGGCTATCCAACAACAAGCCGAAGGTATTTTACTAGCTGAACTCGATAAACTCGAACGCCAGCAAGGCCAACAACAACACATACAATTTACAACCTACGGATCAACGATCCAAACACATTATTAATTATGGCAAACGAATATAGAGGAGTAGGGCTAAACGGAGGAAAGTTTATATCCGATACAGCATCCAACACAGGCAGATGGTTTAGTATCGTGGCTATGGAAGACACCACCATTACAAGCATCAGCGGAAATATCGAAGGTATATCTGATCTTACTGCGGGTGGATCATCCCCACTTACCCTTGGAGCGAACACCGCACTTTATGGCGCGTTCGATGAAATCACTTTAGCGACCGGGAGTATCATTGCGTACAATCGATAGATGCTCACGCATGATCTAAATGTCACAGCCGGGCGGCCACACACACCAAGTGGTATCCCTGAAGGCGACCTTGGCCCCGATGGCGTAATCCAATCCGAGGCGGAGGACTTCCTGCAAGTAGAAGCCGGGCAATTTTTAGCATTCGATTAAGAGGAAATAAATTATGGCAAATAAGAAAATTTCAGCATTAGACCCACTCGGAACAACGCCAGCCGTTGGGGATATTATCCCAATCACCGATGTAAGTGGAACACCGACTACGAAGAGCGTAACAGTCGCAAACCTCATGGCGGCGGCTCCCGTACAGACGGCAGACATTAGTGGGTTAGCTAGTGCGGTACAACCTACCGATAGCATTGATGTATTAGCGGATGTAGACACCAGCACAGTTGCACCCACCACGACTGACTTTCTTAAATGGGGTGGATCAAATTGGGTCCCCGCAGTACCTACCGCAGATGTAAACACCCCGCTCACTACCGCACTTCGAGGAACCGACAACCCGCACATCGGAGCGTATCCAAATCAGAGTTTTAAGGTCACGGACAATCCGGCTAAGTCCGTCATGGTCATCGCAGATGCGGACGGTAACTTGGAGTTTTTAACTAAAGACGGAGCGAATGTTTTTGTTAACACACCATCAGCCCGCCTCGCATTAGCAAAAGGATTTAGCGTACAGGAAGATGGTGACGAGCCGGACATTGAAGCGGTCACTCCGAGTGGTGCTACTTACTCAGTTATCAGCGGAGACTCCGACACTAAAGGAGCTAATGGTTTACCGACTCGCCAAGGCTTTAACTACCCCGACATAGGGGCAAACCCAGCACCAATCTTAATCTCAGGCGGAACAATCGCTTAACCAAAACTCATTATGTCAATAGCATCCATTCAATCTAAATATCCAAGTGCCATTTGGTTTGACTCAAATTATGGGTCAACAGGAACCGGCACAGTCACCGACCCTTATAATAACTTTGCTACCGCAGTTGCCGATATTGCCTCTAATGACAATGTCATTGCGGTTCTTGACGGATCACACTCACTTGTACAAACCGAAACGGGCGGTAGTGGAACAACCTCAACGCTATCATTAGGCGGAACAGCAACAAAACTAACAGTTGTGGGTGAATCTATAAATGGAGTTACCTTGGTTGCTAATGGGTCAAGCTGGGGAACTGCATTTAACTTACGTACCACAAGTATAGCACTAAAGTTGGAAACCCTAACCTTACGCAACGACTCACAGAGCCATTTAGGAGTGATTGCTGGTGGTGCTAGTACCACAGTAGAGATTGATAATTGCAGTCTGAACTTGGGTGCTTCTGTAACAAGTAACACTTGGGGTTGGTTTACAGGAGACGCTAACCCTGACTCTACACTTACTATCACAAATTCATTTGTCGCTTGTGCGTCTGACTCAAGCAAAGGAGCCTTAGCAGGAGGAAGTTCAGAAGATAATTACAATGTCTTTGATTTGCAAGGTAACACCTTCGTTATCACAGTTGGATCATCAACTTACTTGATTGACGCTAATGTAGGTGCGAGTCTTTCGTCTTTCACTTTTAAGAATAACATCTTTGTTGGACTTAGCGGGTCAGAAACAATTGGAATTACTCCAACTACAGTAAGTCACAATTGCTATCACAACTTAGGAGTAAACAGCGGCAACGCCCCTGACTCTGCGGGTGCAGTATTCGCCGACCCGCAATTCGTAAACTCCACAACAGGCGACTACCGCCTCCGCCCAGCAAGTCCTTGTATCGGTGCTGGAACCGCCAGCTAAGTAGTCATGGCACTCAATAAACTCCACAAGAAGGACTTTACCATTGCGGTGAAGACGGGGACAGACGCGAACAAGTCGAAGTTTGCAAAAGAGTGTGTCCAAGGGGAGTGGTATTTTGCGACTGATACTAAAAAATTGTACATGGCAGAGACTACCGCTGGTGCATTAGATGCAACACTCGCACAGTTTAATCCGTCTGCTACGGGTGTATGAATAAGCTTCACCACAAAGACTTTAGTATCGCCTTTAAAACAGGCACAGATGCGAACAAGTCGAAGTTCAAGAAGGAGGCTGTGCAAGGCGAAATGTACTTTGCGACAGACTCTAAGCAACTTTATGTGGCGGAGACTACAGCGGGTACGATTGATGCGACATTGGCACAGTTTAATCTTGGTATCTTTGACTCCTCCTTAGCATTCCCAACCATCCAAGTATTTGACACAGAGTCAGAGTTTATAACTCAAACGGACGCACCTAACTACACCATAGTCCACGCTAAAGATACCGATAGATTATATGTGTGGGATGGTACTGATAAATGGTATTATTATAACAACGATTAATAAGTAAACAGTATGAGTACATTAACAAGTTACGCATCAGCGGCAGCTAGAGATGCAGCAGCACCAGCCTCTAGTAATAGTGGTCTTTGTATATTTAGATCAGACACCAAAGCTATAGAGGTATCAGACGGTTCTGTATGGTTAGCTTACAACAATGATGGGGCTACAAGTGTCAGCGGTATTAGCAATACTAACTCAGTATTAACTGACGGAACTAATGATTATGTAGCAGCTGGAAATGTGGCTGCGTTTAATAGTGCCACTAATTTTGCGATGTCGTTTTATGTTAACTTTCAAACATTCGTATCGAATGGATCAGGATATAACATCTTCGTGGCATCAGGTACAGGGAGTGCTAACCGTTTTATAATTAATGCCGTTAGAGCAACAGATAGTACCTGTAACAATATGGAGGTCTATTATTTGGATTCAGGTGGTGCTTCTATGACCGCGACAAGTTTAGGTTTATCATCAGGAACTTGGTATCACATGGCTTTATATAAGTCAGGTTCTAATATGGATTTTTACATAGATAATGTATTAAAAATGTCTAGGACTAATGCTGGTACTGATAGTGCAGCTGGTTCAAATCTTAGAGTAGGGTCTGATAACTTATATAATAACGCTTATAGCTCTAATATTTTGGTTGATGAGTTTGCTGTTTGGTCTACTGATGAGACAAGCAACCGTGCAGCTATTTATAATAACAAAGTACCCGCTGATTTAAGCAGCCTTGGAGGCACAAGCGGTAATGGTCCTGATGTTTGGCTACGCATGGGTGACAACGATAGCGGAACAGGTTCAACTGTAACAAACCAAGGGCAAAGCAGTACAACAAATGACGGTACATTAACTAATGGAGCTTCATTCTCAACAACCGTGCCTTCTTAATAGATATGAATAAATATGTTATAATAGACGCTTTGGAAGTTGGTAATGTAGACTTTGATCAAGTACAAGAAACATCCGCTGACACTCTTCGCTACTCCGTAGACGGCACTAAAACATTCGTTAAATACGAAGGCGAACAACCCAGCTTTTTAAGCGGTAAGACCGAGTACGATCACGCTGAGATACTTACGATCCTATCGACTGACGAGTGGACTGATCCTGACGCTAATCCGTAATGGCTCATGTCCTCTCCATTGCGACTCTACTGCTCGCTGGTTGTTCATTGCGATCAACCTATCCAACACTTGGAGCAATCGCTGGCGGTGGGGTAGGTAGCTTGGGCGGACCTGGAGGAGCCGCACTTGGTGCGGGTACAGGAGCCTTGGCTGGCGAGGCATTGAAAAATGCCGATGCCTTAGTCGAGGCAGAGGAAAAAATCGAAGCTCTGACTCATGGTGATGTAAGCGCATTAGTTGCCCAAGGCATGGCAGAACATCAATCAGGCTTCGAGCAGTTTACATCGAATATTAAAAAGTGGTTAGGCTGGGCAGCAGTTGGGCTTGGTTGCTACCTTATGATTCCAATCTTTGTGGCCCGAAAGTGCAGTAAGACCGAAGCGATTAAGAATCAAACCCGACCACCATTTCCAATTAAATGAAAAACATCGAATTATTAAAAGATCGGTTTAACGCACTCAATAAAAGGGGAAAAGTGATCACAATATTTACAATAGTTATCGTAGCTATAATTCTGTTGGACGCTTGCAATGGATAGAATTTCTGTAGCGGGTATGGTAGGCACGGGTGCTACATTTGGACTCGGTGCTATGAACGAGCTAGTCGGCATTATTGCGGGCCTGGCTACTATCGCATTTATGTCGATTAAGATCGTCCAAGAACTACGCAAGAAGTAGATGCCTAGCTCCACTCCACTCGGTCGATTAGATGACCCTATTCTTACAGATGGGGATCGTGGTTTTCGTGGTATCAATTCGTACCTTGAAGCAACATCACTAGAGGGCGGACTAGTGGAAGCATCTGAGAATATGCGACTTGAAGGAGATACCGCATCTGTGCGTAAGGGTATCGAGTTTAAAGCTGGAGCAGTTAGTCTTACTTACTCAGGAACAGACCAGGTATTTACATCCGCTACATTTAGCGATCCCGCAACCGGGTCAGAATTTATCGCCGTTGCGACTAAGGATAAACTCATTCTTTGGAACGATCAAAATAACACAGGTATCGACATTGCTTACCCTGTGGGGGAAACAATTGAGTCACCGGATAACGCAAGCCTCGTACAAGCCCTCCAAAAACTAATCCTCTTTCGTGGAGAAAATAAAGATCCACTTGAATGGGATGGGGACTACACAACACCCACCGCATTCGTAGTGAAGGATAACGCTACTCCGGGAGCGGGAAGGATTGAATGCCCGCGTACAAACTTTGGAGCATTTATCAGTAACCGCTTATTTGTTCCCCAGCCTGATGATTCGCAGTATACTGTACTAGCATCGGATATTTTAGACACCGATAATTTTTATCCCGCAGAATCACAGTTCCGTATCAATCGTGGAACTGCGGATCGTCTTGTAGGATTTACACCATATCTAGAAAATCAGTTAATCGTATTTTTTAGAAACAGTATCCACATAATAAACAATACAGCACTTACCAACTCTGCTGGAGTATTTGAGATTACCCGTCAACGAGGATGCGTTGCCCGAAAGAGCGTAGCCGCGAGTGGACCACAGTATTATTTTTTATCTGATGATGGCGTTTACACCCTCCAGCAAGGCTTAGACCCAGGAAAAAACCTTGGAGTCGCAATCTCGAAAGTAAGTGGAGAAGCATTACCACTATCTCAACCCATCCAGGATCAATTCGTAGATGTTAATTATGCCCATGCCGACAAATCGGTAGGTATCGTATTTGATAATAAATACTACCTAGCAGTTCCCACCGGATCATCTACTACGAATAATAAAGTTTTCGTCTACGATATACTAAATACGGCATGGAGTAGCGTGGATAGTTTTCCCGCTGGTTTTCAAGTTGATGATTTTGTAACCGTACTTCATGGCACTAGTCCACAAAGACGCAGACTCTTTGCCGTCTCCGATAAGGGCTGGCATTTAATCGAGGAGAGTACCACAGATATCACGGGAACGATTGGGAGTGTAAGTACAACAAGCACCGCAATTCCCGCCAAACTCAAGACCCGTTCCTACACATTTGGGAATGTAGACATTAAACGATGGAGACGCGGACAAGTCGGGTGCGAGGTAACCAATGGGGATCAATTTACCATCAAGGTAAACACAGTAGACCCCGACCGCACAAACACCGTACACACCGAGAATGCGACAACGAGCCAGGATAAACTAATACGCTTTGGGAGTGGACGCGCTCGTGGCTACGCCGCAAACATCGAGATTGATGTAACTGCGGGGCAACCAAAATTTAGACACATAAGTATCGAGGGTATAGCCAACGGTGCAAATGCAAGGAGGGAGTACGCATAATGCCTGTCACCGCTACAGTAACCCGTGGGTTTACTTATGCCACCGGTGTCGAGGTGTCTAGTTCATCGCTCAATCGATTGGGTGAACCTACCGTCACCATACCCAGCGTCACGCAAACCGAGGTGGTGATGGAAAACTACACCGTGGCGGACTTACCAACCAACGGCACACCAGGCCGCATCGTCTATGTAACAAACGGAGACGGGGGGAACCCATGTATGGCGGTGGATAATGGTACGGATTGGGTACGGGTAAACTTAGGAAGTGCAGTAAGTTCAACCGAAGCAGAGGAATATTTAATCGCTGACTGATGAACATTCTAGCCCAAGCGAAAGACTTGTACGACAAATGCGGAATCGACATGAACCGCGACATTGCGGCTTACTGCGCGAACGGATATGTGTTCATCACCCCCGACTCGTTCCTACTCGGCAAAGCGGTAAACTCGAAAAGCGATGTACATCCGCAAGACCAATGGAATGTCGAAGATCCCGATGCCTGGTATGTCAATACGGCGGTGGGTAAAAACGGAGTAAGCGAATTTATTAAACGCATACCATATCCACTCCCACTCGTTGGATGGATGCGACAATTGAAAAACAAACCCGTCAAATTTTACAAATTTAATACTATCTCTCGGAGGAAATAAATTATGGGAAGCTCACCTGATATAAACTATCCAGCACAACCAAGCTACGGCGAGGGTATGGCAGATGCCATGAAGGCACAAATGGAGCAACTGCTCGGACAAGGCGAATATGCACAGATGTATGCCGATGCTGGATTTGCGGGTGGCGACCTTGGCGATATTATTACAGGTGTCGAAGCACCTATCAGGCAGAAGACCGCACAGGTAGATACGGATGTACTTAGGCAGACGCTGTTAGGCAATCAAACCAAAGTGGTTAAAGACCCTGAGACGGGTAAGTACGGAATACCCAATGCAGAGGTTGTAAAGGGCGAAGATGGCAAAGCACAAACTGCGGGTGATGGTCGCTATCAGATGGTAATGGTAGATCCTGGTGGATTAGGACAGGGCAACTCAAACTTAAATTTTAGCAAAATATATAAGCCAATTAGTCCAACTTATGCACTGGTTGATACAGAAACTGGCGGAACTACAAAATTTGGAGGTGAAACCTATAGGAGTACTTTTCAAGACAAAGCTGAAGCACAGAAATGGTTAGGGGAAAATGCAAGCACAGTAATAAAAGAAGTAGGAAGTTCTTTAAAAACCGCACAAGGGGCAATTGATGATGCGGGTGGTGATACAGATGCCGCCACTACAGCCTTAACATTTACCAACCCAAACACAGGCGAACCCCTAAAGGATGGCGAAGTAGTCCGCGAAGGCGATGGTATGATCGACCTATTGGGCGATAAGCGAAATGTCCAGGAGTTTACCACTCGCCAAGCAACGGAAGAAGATGTATCCGCTGGGCTTGCATCCGAGGTTGGAGAATCAATTACCGAAGCTACAGGCAATCGCCAAGCTGGTTTTGATGCCGATGGAAACTTCCTCGGACTCTCCGCAATGGCAGAGGATATACAGCGAGGTAACCTCTCCCGACAGCGTGAAGCAGACCTTGCGGATGTGGAGCGACTATCAAGTCGTTTCCAAAATGTCATGGAGGATTACAAGCCTGGTACGGTTACAGGAATCCAAGGTGCTAGAGATTTACTTGAAGAGCAAAAGGAAGCGATGACCACAGGCGGAGGTGCGATCACGATTCCCTCAACCGATACCTATGCTGGAGATATTGCGGGTCAAACTATGGATGCCGCCACCGTGGCAGACCCATTAACACTTGGGGCAAAAACATCTTACGATGCCACCTCAGTAGCCGACCCAATGGCACTAACTGCGGCAACCAGCTACGATCCTTCCGCTTCGGTAACAGGAGATGGGTACACCGCAACCGCTGGACTGCAAGGCGGTAACATCGGACAGGATGCATTTCGCCAAGCCCTCATGACACAAGCCACATCTGCCTTGGATAATGGACTTTCAGAGAGAGAACTTGCTAGTATCTCAAATGCATCCCGTGCAAGGTCGGGCATGATGGGCAGAACCTTTGATCAACAAGGTGCGATAGATGAATCTAAAGCATTAGTCCTGGAAAATCAGAAACGCCTCATGGAAAACCGTGGATTTGCACAATCAGCACTCGGCCAGGAAACTGATATTCGCGAACGAGACCTTGGGCGTGGCTTACAAGCATCCATGCAAAACCAAGCCGCACTCAACCGAGCCGCCGAATTTGGTGCATCCCAAGGTATGCAAGCCCAACTTGCCAACCAAGCCGCCACCAACCAGGCACTCAGCCAAGGACTATCTGCCGGGTTATCGCAAGAAGCACTTGCCGCTCAACAAGCACAAGCCAAAGCAATGGCAGATGCTACTGCATCTAACCAAGCATCACAGTTTGGCGTAGGTGCGGGTATGCAACAAGAATCCCAGCAAGCCCAACTTGGTCAACAAACTAGCCTTACCCAGGCACAAATGGACCAACAAGCAAATGCCTTTGGTGCGCAATCCGCTCAATCCGCAGATGTGGCTAACCAACGCCAAGCCCAACAAGCCGCACAATTTGGAGTAGGTGCGACAATGGATGCAGAGCGAGCCAACGAAACTCTCCGACAACAGGGTTTAGGTAACTACATAAACGCTGTTGGTAACCTCGCACGGATAGAAGACCAATCCACACTTGATCCATTCCAAGCACTTTTAGGACGCGCGGGTGGAGGAAGCCTACAAAGCGGACAAGGTGTATTTGGGCAAGCGGGATACGGACTTAATAGTGGCCCACAATACCTCAACCCCGAAAGCGGACTAGGCTACATCTCACAAATGGCGGCTAACGAAGCAAGTATGTACGGCGCTCAACTCTCCGCAGATGCGACTCGCGATGCGGGCATGATGAGTATGGTGGGCGGTATCGGAGGAGGACTCCTAGGGAATACAAGCTTATTTAAAAAATAGGAGAATAATAATTATGGCAAGACGACCTTACTTTTCGGGAAACTACGGATCAGCACTAGGTAGCTACGATACTGCCGCCAAGCTAATCGCGCAGTCGGGTGCTACACAGGGGCAGATGTACGCCAATATGGGCCAGCAAATCGGCGGTATGATAAAGCAGTACGGGCTTAATAAGGAGAAGCGGGAGGAGTTAACAAATAGTGTAGCGAGCGCGTTAAGATTTAACCCTGAGTATGCCACTCGCATGACTATGTCCGGCGATGAGGAATCCGATAAAAAAGGTCAATCTCTATTAGATAAATTTGTTAAAGGTGACTTAAATATGTCACAACTCAAGGGTCTTGCTGGTGATCTTGCGATGATGGAAAAGGTGGATCTTAAAAAACAGAAAGAAGAAGATCGTCTGATTGCTAATAATTACCAAAAAGCATTAACCACATCTAAAACTAACGAGAATAATCTGTTTGAAACTACGAAGTCACTTACAACCGAAAATAAAAAACTTACCAATCAAAGTAAGCGACTAGAAAATTTAATAAAGGGCATGGAGGCTTATGTACAAGTCAATTCATTGCCGCAGGAACTTCAATCAACCTTGAAAAAACTTAACGAAGAAATCGCATCAGCAGATGACAAGGAAGCAAGTAGGCGAGCTTACACCCCAACTCAAAGGGCAAATAACGAGAAAACTCAGGACGAAGCTACAATCAGTAAAACTGAACAGGATGTTACTCAAAATCAAAATAAGAATAAAGTAACACCCCTTCAAGATACGGAGGGTAATGTAGTCCCTGGATCTTTTATGATTAATGGCACTCCTTTCACTAAGGATTCTACGGGCAATCTTGCTCGCGTTGGTACTGCAAGTGAAAATACGGGTAAACCTAGACCTGAAAAAGCAGAAAACCTTATTAATGAAGGTATGCTACTAGCTGACGAGATTGACCTAACTGATGCTGGCATAAATGCGAATATTGCGGCGGGTGGGGATGTCGGTGGTATGTTTGAAGACGCATTAAATTATGTCGCTGGTAAAGTAGGTGTAAGCGGTGAGCAGATTGATAGTGTAATGGATATGGGATTGGGTTCACGCCAAGAACAATCGAAGCGTCTCAATGCACTAAATATGCAAATTCGGCCATTATTGGTAGGATCTATATCTTCAAAGGGAAATGTTTACACACAAAAGATGGTAGATGAGCAATTACTTGCTGGAACGAAAGAGGATAACCCCACGGTTAAAAATAAATTATCAGAGTATCCAACTCTTTTAAATATTGCATATGTAAACGCGAAATCAACTTTACGAGACCCGGAAGTAAAACCTGGTACATCAGTTTACGGAAAAGCCAAACAGATCGTACTAACAGTCCCCGGTGTATTAAAAAGAGTAAATGCAAGCATTGGTACTTTAGATCAATACGACATGGACCCAAGTATTAAGAATATTATTGGTAGTAAGCCAAATCGCGCAACTCCGACAGTTGATTCTAATATGTCCGATATGTCAGACGCTGATGTTTTTAAATTCCTTTAAGAGATGACTCAACCTACTACAGATCAAGCAATCACTGAGCTACGCAAACGCGGATATTCTGAAGATCAGATATCTTTCGCTCAGTTAGATAATCAGTATAAATCTTACCAAGGCTATTTAGCTGAGAATATAGGTTTACAGGGCGAAGAAGACTACAAGCTAGTACAGAAAGAGTTTAGTGAAGTGGCGGGCAAGCGATCAAAAGTATTTGCTGATATGCAAGCAAAAGCTTCTGACCGTTCTACACCTGGGAGGAAAATGGACGCAATAGGCCGAGGTGTATTAGAAACAACTGCCGATATTGCGGGTTTACCAGCAGATGCGTTTCAAGGTGCTTTAAATTATATAACAGACGAGGAGGATGAAC
>Ga0181388_1000193_pt1 | contig 20628 bp, 23 predicted proteins | sample 11SPOviralmetaG_FD_130120 | JGI IMG/M metagenome (GOLD analysis project Ga0181388, IMG submission 130120) | Marine viral communities from the oligotrophic San Pedro Time Series (SPOT) site, San Pedro Channel, CA, USA - 11 SPOT_SRF_2010-05-17 | ecosystem: Environmental > Aquatic > Marine > Strait...
CAAAATGGTGGTTTTTGTGTTGGTAGACAAGTAACATTAGTAGGAGATACTTCGGCTGCTGGTGGTGGCGAAACAAAAACAATAACCGCTATCGCTATAGTTGCTAATAAACTTAAGATTACTTGTGCTGATGGGTCAGGTAATTTTACTAGTGGAGGAAATGCAAAAATTCATCATCCAACAGGCAATAAACTCAAATATATTGTTAAAAATATGGAACTAAAAGTGTTAGAGGTCATTCCACCATTACCCATGATGAAACAAGCGATTAAAGAATCACAATATGATTTTATTAGTTATGAAGTATTTACAGATAACCTCCCAACAACTTCATTAAGACATCAAATAGAATTCCCATCAGTAAGCACAAAAGGAAAGGCAATTTTCACACATTACATTAACGACCAATTTTCCGACGATGATAGTGCCCCAAATTATTATCAGGGTTCATCCCCTACAGCAACTAACTTAAATTCAGTTCAGTATTTTATTAATAACAGAAATTATCCATTAAAGGCTTATAATCCAAATTGTTTTAGTGATAGAATTGTTGCTTATAATGAAATTGTTAAGGCGATGAAAGCAGTTGGTCTTAATGTTAAGAAACTTGGCGATTCACGAAACATGAATGACTATTCATTCACTTATCTGACTGCTAGAGAACTTGCTAGAGGAAAAGATTTTGTATATCCTCTTAAGGATACTGAACCACAATTAAGAACTGAATATAGTGCTGTAAGAGCACAAAATCATAGACTATTAAGTTTTGTTTTTTCGGTTAGAAGCATCATGGTTGGGAATAATAGTTTGAGTGTCGTATATTAATAAAAATAATTTTTTTGTATTTATTTTATTTATTTTTTTTTTATTTTATTATATTATAAAATATGCCAGTGCAAAAGCGTTATTTTAGTATTGCTCCAGTTAATGATAATCCTGTTAATGTTGTTGATAATGCGACTTTTAAGACGAGTCAAGGTTTTTCACATAAACAAGGAAACCCAACAATTAGATTTAGTGTCCCAGCAAGTGAAAACCTTTTAGAAGTTAATTCATTAAGGTTGGTGGGTCAATATCAAGTTAAAACAGGAAATGATAACGTTGTTCTTGTTGATAAAACAAATTTAGATGATAATAATGGGGCTAATCTCGCAAGAGCAACTTCCGCTAATATGCCTAATTTTGGTGGTCTTCATAATGTTATTGATAAAGTAATTATCCAATCTAAAAAAAGTAATGTAGAATTAAGTAATACTCCAAATTATTCTATGATGGCTAGTCTTAATGAATCCTATAGAAATAACGCTAGTGATTATGACTATGGAGGTGAGGGAAACCAATCTCTCGCTCAGGGTTATAACGCTACTAATTCTAACAGACGATACAATTTAACAGCATCGCAAAAAGCCAACGGAGATGGAGGTCTAGGATTAAATTCAGTTAGTAATAAACAATTAGGTCAACATTTTTCATTAAAACTTGATGTAGACATGTTAAATGGAAGTGATTTACATTTAGGACAAGACTTTTTAAATGGACTTTTGATTACGTTACATCTTGCTCCTGATAGTGCATTTTTCGCTCAAAGATTTAGAGAAATCCCAGCAAATCAAACCACCGCAGGATTAGATAACGTTATGTATGTTCTAAAAAATCTCAAATTAGAAGGACGTTATATCCAGCCAGACCAAAATGATGTTAAAAATTATGCCGTACAAAAAGTAATGAATGGAAAACTTAATGTATTAAACGATATTCATTCAGATGATAATTCATTCCAATATACTCCTCAATTAAATATGGTTAAATCTGTTATTAACTTGTTTTTGGATAACGACCAAACAAATAACAAAGCATTACAGCAGAATAATTTTAAAATGCCTTTAGGATTAAAAGAGGTAGAACAATCTAAAGACAACTTAAGGTATCCTATGGATTATCCTATTAAAGTAACTCCAAATGTTGATAGCAGTCCAGCAAGTGGAGCAGGATTAAAATTATCATCTCTAGCGGATGTAAATGGTATTTTACATAAAAGTGATTTAGTTGGTGATTGTGAAGTTCGTCATCATTTTGAGAGAGCAGTTACTGGTAGAAGTAATCCTAAAAATGTTAATAGTATTAGTCAATTAAATTCATCTCTTGCTGAAGATTATAAGGTATCGACTGGTAGTGCTACCGATGCAGAAGGCTCAAATCTTCATCCTCTAATGGTTGGTGTTGGATGTGACTATTCTTATGGTGTTGGTAATACTATGATGTATCAAAATAGAGATTATTCCGCTCAAATTAAATCAGGAGTCCAAACAGGCTTACCTAAATATCCTGCTATGAGTAATGACAAGAGTGAATTAGTCCAAACTTACTTATCTCATGTGTCTGTTTTAGATACACAGAAATTGGTTAAACAAATGTAAACTTTTAAAAATAATTATTTTTTTTTTTTTTTATATTTTATTATAATATAATGAAAACTATATTAGAATCTTATTCTATTAAAGAGTTAAGAGCGTTTGTTAACGAACACAATAAAAAGGCAAGAAAAGAAACAACCGAAAAATTAAAACAAATTAGAAAAAACATTAATAAAAAAGCAGTTATAGATATTAGAGGATTAACAAAAAAAACTGATTATGGCTTTACTTCTGTTTTCATAAAAAAGGAAATAATATCAAGAATGTTAAAACAAAAACAACACTTTAAAAATATTAAAATGAAAAAACAAATTTCTCAAGAAGAAAAAGAGAAATTCATGGATGATGTATTAAATCCTCTTTTAAAGAAAGCATATTTGACCTATGCTCGAACAGGCGATGCAGATGATGTAGAAGTAGAAGTAGAAGAAATATTTAAAAAAGCGAAAGAGATGGATATACCTTCTAATTATGGTATTACTAAAAAAAAATGGTTAAAGTTATTGTAGAAGAAGGTAAAAAAGATAAAAAAATTAGAGATGAAATATTATCAAAAAGAAAAACAAATAAAGATATACCTCCACCAAAACCCCCAATACCACCAAACATGTTTTATTCCACTCAAGCAAAGAAATTTATAATAAAAAAACCAACAAGACCAGCCCCTAAATTACCACCAAAACCAACAAAACCAGTCCCTGCATTACCTACTAAAGCAAAGGGTAAAGAAAAGGTTAAGAATCAAGAACCAGCACCAGCAACCTTACAAGAAGCAGTAGGAGATAGACCGAAAAAGAAAGAAAAAGCAAAACCAGCCTCTGCATCCCCTACTGAAGCAAAGGGTAAAACAATTATCAAAAAAATCGGAATGGGAATTACAGAACAAGAAAAAAAAAAAGGAGTCCAAATTACAAAAGAAGAAGAAAAAAATAAATCCAAATCAAGGTTAGTATATGAAAGAAAGAGAGATAAATTATTAATAGCCATAAGAGTCTTATCGCGTCCTTTTTCATCAGTTGAGATGCTTGAGAAAAGAGAGAAACAACTAGAAGAATTAAATAAAAAAGAAGAAGCACGACTTTTAAAACAAAGACAAAAGAAAGCAAAACCAAAGAAAACTGAAGAGAGTGAAATAGTTAAAAAATATAGAAAAGAAATAAAAAATATAACAAAAACATCAAGCGTAAAAGAATTATTAAAAGAAACAGGTGACTTATCAAGAAAAATAAAAAGTGAAAGAAAAGAAAAACTTATGACAGCGGACGAGTTTAGATTATTAAATCAACTATTAGCCACCGCGAGAAAATAAAATATATGATATAATGTATAGAGATGCAAAATGAACTAGATAAGTTATTTGAGAAAATAGAAAATAAAATAGAAGAAATATTAGAAGTATTAAAAAAAAATAATTGTGATTGTTGTAAAAAAACTAAAGCCTTACCAAGAGATAAGATATGTTTTGAGGGTGAAGATTAAATCACTTCCATTTAATTCTAATGACATCATGCATTTCATGGCTATGTAAATTTTTAAGAATCTTTAATACTTCAGGTGTAACTACATATTTATTGTGTAGTGATGGATTACGTTCTGTGTCAAATCCAATTATTTTATGTTTGGTGAAAAAACCTATTTCTTCTAATTTCTTACAATAATATTCTTCAGGATTATTATCGCCACAAATATATTTAGTGTAACGACTATCTATATTTACAAAACCAAAAGCATCGTCGTGATTTTTTTCTACATCTCTAAATGGAAATTTCTCTAATGCTTGATAATATCGGATACATTTAAAAAGAAATATTCTCTCAGTCCTATCTTTAATTTTAACGTAATTCTCAACATTAAAGACTTTGAGAATTACGCCCATTTCTCTGTTGGTTTTGTTATAACAATTATAATCATCAGTATTAGCACGATAAAACAAAGTGTCACTCCATTCATCTAATGCATTTTGTTCCTCTTCTTTTTCTTTCTGTTCTATCGCTTTAGCGGAATTTCTAATAATTTCCCATACATCAAAGTTATTAGAAAAAAAACTATTTTTAATTTCTTGTTCTTCTTTCTCAATATCATCAAGCCATTCTTGTGGTGGTTGATAGATTGTGTTTGTGTTAAGTTCGCTGATACTAATCATAGTCGCAGGAGAACTCATTAGTTGATAATTATCTTAGTCGTTTAAACTTTAAGTAGTTTATAAAACTTACATCAACTACTCCTGTTGGTTTGTATAAATCATCTTTAATAAGCATAATCTAAAAGATAATAATCCTTAAAATATTTTTTAATATTCTTTTCATTGCTTTTAAAAAAGTCAAACTCGCAATGATTAAATTCCATCATCGTCACCATATTTTTATATTGAGAAAGTATCTTATAGCAATCATCCCAATTATTAATCTTTACTTTTTTTGGATTATTAATAATGTTTTTATAAGTTGTATATCTTCTACAAAATTTAATTCTATATTCTATATCCCATTGTGATGGAACGCATTTAAATCCCATTGCTCTTATTTTGTTTCCCCACCATCCATTGGAAAGGGATGCATCTTGATTAATATTATTATAGTCATTCCACATCTTAACACTCCAATCTTCATTCTCTTTTGCTTCTTTAAAATTTCTAATAATTTCCCATACATCAAAGTTATTAGAAAAAAAACTATTTTTAATTTCTTGTTCTTCTTTCTCAATATCATCAAGCCATTGTTGTGGTGGTTTGTAAATTGGATTTGTGTTAAGTTCGGTAATACTAATCATGGGCGAATGAGTTTTAATTTGTTGATAATTATATTACCCATAAAACCTTTAAGCCGTTTTTTAAAATACATTATTTTTAGGCTTTAAGTAGTATTTTTTAGGCTTTAAGTAGTATATATCACTAAATATAATGATATTATTATATGTTTTGTTTATATTAGGGCTTAAAGAATAATATAAAAATTTTTATATTATTCTTTAAGCCCTAATATATATTAATTATAGTATATATTAGTATATAAATAATGATAATTGGGTATATGAACGATTAATTACTTATTTGTCAAGGGTGGGGGCTTAGTTATTCTGAGTAATACACTAGAATTATCTTCTAAATCAGGCGTTGTTAAATCAGGATTTAAAATACTAATTCTTATATTATTTATTTTTATGTCGCTACTTAATTGATGAGTTATTTCATTATTAGCACTAAAAAAATCTTGATTCGATAAACTACTTTTAGCCACAACTCCTAGTAAGGGAAGATTATCACCTTCTTTAACAATGTCATCATGTTGAGGAACGATGGAACCAGTTACTAAATAATAACCATATATAGAAAGTGTTGGAAGGTTCCTCGCTATTAGAGGTCGTGATGTAGTTGTAACATTAATGGCTGTTGCATATCCTGTAAAGTAACTACCTTGATACATATTGATATTAGAAAAATAAGTGACATCTCCTGTATGATATACATCATTTAATGCTGAATTAGGTGTGGCTATATCTAATTCATTAAATACTTGTAATCCTTTCACTGGTTCTGATGCTCCGCTACCATAATCAGGGACTATAACATTTGGGTTAATTTGTGCTGAGATACTAGATAATAAACTAGAATCATAATTTGCATCTGTTGTAATACCTGTTAAAGTAACACTAGGATTATTAAAAGATTGGAATGATTCTTTATGTTCTTCGTCATTTAATTGGTTGTAACTAAAACCTAATTTAAACCATAATGTTTCTCTCCATGCTTCTCTTGCTTTTGAGTCACTACTAAAATAATCACTAAATCTAGCATTTGCTTCTACTGCTATACCTGAAACATCACCTAGTCTTATTGATGTATCTCTACTAAAGTTATGAATAGAAGCCCCACCTATTCTTGTTATTGGTTTTAGTAGTGTTGAGTATGTTTGTCTTCTTAATAAATCTGTTCCTCCTCCTGTTGTTGGAGAAAAAAGTTCAGGAGTTCTCTTTATATTTCTAATCATTATACATTCACTCCCAGCGTTAATAATTGGATTGGCTAGGAGGTCATGTGTCGGTGGGCGAAAAGGTTGATGAAGTGAATTTAGTGTGAAGCCATTTCTATCAGTGTCATAACTAAGATTAAAATTAGGAGCACCTATCATATAACCAATTTCACCTAACTTGTAATCTGTAACATTTTTATAATTTTCAGCATTTTCTTCATTCGTTGGTAATTGTGCTCTTTGATTATTAAAATAACAACCATAAGCCCTTGTTCCTGCTATATAATTAGTCATATTGATTTGGATTTTGACTTTGGGATTATTTAAAAATCTAGATTGGTGTTCTTTTAATGGAATAAATATTTTACTATAATTCCCAGCATTATTTGCTGGGACTGGATTAAAAGGACTAACACCGCCATTAGTTGTATTTAATGAAAAAGTTAATCCGCTATTTTGCACGATGTTTCCAATAAATGTACCACCTCTTGTCATTTCCTTAACAGGTGTAGTATCAACATAATTATTAAATCTATCTAATTTGATAAATCCGTTTATTTGTTTTGTTATTAATTCTGCTATTTGATTAATACCATACACACCTTTTTTTATAGTAAAAGATTTATTAACTAAAACTGGACTACCATAAAAAGTTCCTCCATCATTAAGTACTTCATATAGAATCATTGGAACACAAGAACCTCCCATGTATGAATGAGTAGGCATATTAATATTATTTCTATATGTTGCTGGGAATCCTGCCTCTGTTAATCCTTCAGGATTAAAAATAACAAAAGATTCTAAATACATCCGAGGACTTGTTCTTCTTTTAAAAGGAGTTTGGTCTGGCTGAATGTGATAATCTTCTGTTGTATATACATTGCATTGGATTGTTTCTGTATAATCTCTTTCTATCTCGATACTAGAACCCTCTATACCTTTTTGATTTATAAATGAATTTTGTATGGCTATTTCTGTCCCTGCTGGTAAATCCAAAACCTGTTTTAAATCTATATCCCATGTATGTGTTTCTTCATTATTTTTATTTTTAGAATTAATACGATTTAAATCCAAATATATTTGACTCATATAATATTAATAAATATTTTATTTATTGATATTAAATTTATATAAAAAAGTTAATCAAAAAAATGAAATAGTCCCCCAGTCCCCTTTTTACATAAAAATCAAAAAATGGTTCTACATAAGGGATTCATAGGAAAAGTCTTAAAAAATCAATAAAAAAGGGACTTGGGACTTTTTGATTTATGCTGAAACAACAACAGAAGTCCCCTTAGCAAGTTTTTTGATAATTGCTGTCCCATCTCGAACTATATGATATTCTACATCCATAGAAGGTTTAGTATCAACATTAACATTCGCTAACGCTGGTTTGCATTCTCTACGATATTTCCATACAAGTGATGAACCTCTCATGACTGGGGTTCCACCACCAACAATAGTATCATTACCATTTCTAAGGTCAACTGCTAAAGGTTTCCATACACCTTTTAATCCTGCGGTTTGATTTGTGATTCCAGCCCACTGAGTATTAACATCTGTATAAAACATAGAACGAGGACAATATAATTGTTCGTCCAAAGTTTGAGCGACTTTATTATATTGAGAAGCATTATTATAAACAAAATCATTAAATACATCCTTACCATTCACCTCTACATTATATTCCTCAATCATACTGCCGTCTATAGATTGGTCTAATAGGATTTTTTTACCCAATACCGCACCATCAAGAGGGTCAGTAGCCTTGGAATATCTTTTAATTTGATAAATCTTATGAACTTCTCTTCCTTCTTGCCCTAATCTATGTTCTACTTCTTGGACTACATTATCGGCTCCAGTAGGGATTGTTTTAATAACTCTATTAATTTTTGGATACTCAAATCTATATCCTTGTGTAGATGTTTCATCTATGTAACTATTAATAACTGATGATGGTGGTAGCACATAATCAATTACTAGTTTAGGTGAATCAATAGCAATGTCTGTATTCTGTGATACATATCCATCTCCAGCAGGTCGTCCTACATTATTAACATAAGCACTACATTCATTAAATTCCACTTCTAAAATAACATTATAATCTTGGAATAAAAATAGTGGTAGTTGTCTATTTTCTAAACATGGAAATAACATATAAAGTGGGATTCCATAAGTTTCATTTTTAGTAGTATCAGTTACAATAGAAAGATTATTCACGACTGCTCCTGTCCCATCATTCTGTTGTCCGTAATTTATACCTGAATCATTTTGAGGACGAATTTGACCGACACCTCTATCACCTCCTTGTAATGCATTGGTTGATGCTGAAGCATCTACATGAACTCTGAGGTTATTACCCAAATAAAATCCAAATAAATCATTTCTCATAGATTGTGGTTTATTAAGATGTCTTAATGTTCCGATTCTATCAAGACCTTGGGTGTTGCAAATCTCAAAATCTCCAACTTTCATAACAGCAGATTTAACTGCTCCGAGTGCTCCATTCCAGCAATTAACACGAAGACGATGACCTGCCGTAGCAGTAGCGGTTTTTTTTAATTTAAAAGTAATCATGGAAGTTCCATCAAGGAATCCAGTATTAGAAACTTTAAATTTAAAATTTCTTGTATTATCTGTTTGAGGATTCATTGGCTCAACTTCTTCAGTTCTAATTTCTGATTGTTGTGGGATGTCTTTAATTTCATAATTAATCAATTCAGGATTCATGTTATACAATTATATTATATTTTTTTTTTATTTATTTTTTTTTTTTTAACAATATTCTTATTAATAATAAAAATATCATCTTTACATTTTTTCTTAGGTTTTAAATGAAACTCTGGAAACATTTTATTATAACATTTCTTAATATCATCATCTAAATGATTTTCTTTAATTTTTTGTTTTAACATTACTATAATTATATATTTTTTTTTTACTATAATAATTATATCCATACTCCTTCTTCTTAACAGGAATTATAGAACCTTTTTTAAATAATGGTTTTTTCTCATCCTTAATAACATATAAAAAATTTCCCATAATAATAACCTACATTTTAGTTAATGGCTCTAGTTCTCTCTTTACTTTTTTTTTACATCTAAGGTTATAAGTTTTATCTTCTATTTCTTTTTTTATTTCATCACTTATTTTGATAGTTTGTTTTTGTGTGTCATTTCTCATTAAAACATTTTCCACAACTTCATAAACTCTATCACCAAAAATGGCGATTGTATCCTGAAGCCTCTTACATTTTTCACAATAATAACCACTCCAATGCATTCGCGACTCATTTCTACACATGTAACATGACATTATACTATTTACTTTTAAAAAAACTTTTAAAAAATAATTTATTCTACTTCTATAATATCTTCATCCGTAATAGTAAAACTTATATGGGCTTGTAATAATTCAGTTGCTGGTTCTTCTGTATTTGTATCTTTTATTTGTACTGATAAATTATTGATTATTTTTTCTTGATTTTTTAAATTTAATACATTCTTAATGCTTGGTTGATATAATCCAGTTAAAACTGAATGACTTGCTCCCATACCCTCTGTTGAGTTACCAAATAAAAAGGGGACTGGTATAGAGCATAGAAGAGGTTTGGAAAAACCGCCATCTGAAGAATTTTCAGTATTTTTAAAATTTTTAATAGGTAATCCATTTAGATAAATGTCAAAACTATCACTTTTCCATTTTGAGATTACATCCTCAAAATAATGAAAGCGTGGATTCATTTCACACACAGAAGGAAATAATACCTCACTATTTAATCCTCCAACTATTTCACCAAGATGGTCGCTAAAATTCATTTTATAAGTTGTTAAAATCGCATTAGGTTTTGCATCGGTAGCCCCATTAGCATTTTTTAAGAATCCACTATAACTTAATGTGGTAAAACCTTCATCTATTGCCTGACTCGCGACAATAGGTGTAAATGGAATTTGACTCTCAACTTTAGCCTTAATCTGTGCTGGGTTACCAACATTTAAATTAGCCAAACCAGTAAAGAAACTTTGTGGATAATAAAAATCAACTTCTCTGCTATCAAAAATGGGAACCTGATTAGATAAATCTATATATTGAGTTGATTCCTTATAAATTCTAAAATATATTTTTCTATCCGTTTCACTTAGAAAATCTTGATTATCATCAGGCATGTAAAATAAAACAAAGCACTCAAAAGGTCTATCTAATGAGGTAGGTTCATATCCATAAATTTTCCTTAATGGAAAACTTGCCAAATTTCTCATTTTTCTAATATTTTGGTCTATGGAAGGCCATAATTTTGGTGTATTTGTTGGGGTTGTATTAAAAAGAGGAACAGAGATTCTAAATTGTGATGTGTTTGGGTTTGCGTTTATAATACCTGTTATTTCTATGCTTAAAAATGACCCCAATTGTGCCTTTTTTTTATTATTAGCGGTCGCTCCGACCGCTAGTTGCGTGGTACCACTAAATATAGCAGGATTATTTAAAGCCCCTCCTGTTGTCGTTGCTGAGTTACCTCCTGTTTTTTCCGTCCAACCTGTAAATGCTGTCGGTTGAGTTACGAATTCTTTACAATACAATCCAAAAGTTATATTTCCTTGTTGAGCGGACATATTTACATTTGTTTTGGCTTTGATATAAGATGAACTCATATTATCCTCTTTACATGGGATAGAGAAATGCATAAAGTGAGTTTCTCCCAAAGCGTATGAATCATATAAGGGTTCACCAGCCGTAGCGGATGTTTTACAATAAACTACATCCTCTCCAGTGCTTGTGACTATTCCTGCGTCACGTGAATTTACTCCGTCTATAGTGAAAGGAGTATGTGGGACTTTAGCCGTATTTCCTGCTAAAAATAATCCTGTTTGGAATTGACTATTATCTTTACTTATTCCACTATTTTCATCAAATACAGCACTATACATGTTTAACTCAGGATTTGCATTGATTAAAGTATTTAATCCTGTGGAGATTTGTCTTTCCAATTCTTTAATTTTATATCCGTTTCTTTTACTTAATGGATTTACAGCAGGAATAGTTATAACATTTGTGGTGAGTTCTAATGGAACCAAACCACCAAAAGGTTTCACTCTAGGTATGAAATTTAAATCACTCAATGTGATAGTTTGGTCTGTTTTAAATCTCACTTCATTTAGTCTTGATAAATGAGCGTAGTTTAAATAGATTTTACTATTCTTACCTATTTTTATAGGGTCTCGAAACCGAACTGAAAAATCATCGGCTTTGTCAAGTGGAGAGATTAGATTGATAGAAGTCATTATATAAATATACAATATATTTTTTTTATTAATTAAAAATGTTTAATTATTCTATAATGAATAAAATAAATAAAAAATATGTTCCTAAAACTTTAACTGAAAAAGATAAAAAGAAACAAATAAAAAGTATAAAAGAAAAAACAAATAGACCTAAATTAGAAAGTTTTAAATCTAAAAGAAGTACATGGGTTAAAAAATTTGAGGATAAATATAAAACAAAAATTACTGATAAAAAATTTATTAATGATAATCTATTAAGTTATAAGGGACAAAAATTAATTATTGATAAAGGAATGGGTGCTTACTTCAGTTCAGGTTCGCGTCCAAATCAAACAAAAGAATCTTGGTCTTTAGCGAGATTAGCATCCAGTTTATTAGGGGGTTCGGCTCAAAAAATTGATAAGGCTATATTAAATAAATATGGTAAAATACCTAAGTTTAAAAATCTTTAAACTAGTCCTGCTAATGGTGCCCCTTGAGGCAAAACTGCCCCTAAATCAAGACCTCCACTAGCAACGCCTCCACCAACTTTAATGGCTAGTGATTCTTTACCTTCTTTAGCACGTTCTTTTAATCTTTCTTTGTGTTCGTGGAATAATCCATGAAATATTTGAGCGATACCAGCAATTTCACCGACAACTGGGACAGCATCTAGTAATGCACCTCCAGCATCTTCAGCCACTTTAATACCAACTTTTTCAGCGATATTTTTAGCGATAGAACCCCCAGCCTCTTTCATCGCGATTCGTGATGCTGAAGACATAGCCTCAAATCCATCCATAGCCCCTTCGCCAACTTCTGCCGAATCAGTTGCTACTGATTTTGTCACATCAACACCGACATCACTTGGTTCGGCTGTTACTTCAGGGTCTAACGATTCTTTAATTGGATTTTTTGGTTCGGCTTCTCCGCCTCCTCCTGTCCCAGTAGCGGATTGTAATCTTTCTAATAAACTTTGTGCTTTGCCTCCTAATTCTTCTGCTTGGTCTGATACTTGTTGGGCTCGTTCGGCTGTTTCATTGCTTTCGACAGCAGAATTTGATTTAAAACCTCCTTCAGTTTCTTTAGGTAAATCTGTTTCTTCTCCTTCAGTTGGTTTTGAGTTCTGTCCTGAACTTGTTTCACTTTGACTAGGTGTGCCTGATGCATTTTCACTAGAATCTAATTCTTCTTTATTAAATAATGGATTTTGGAATTCAGTAGTATTAGCGTCATTCATGGAAGTCAATCCTTCATCTTCAGCAGGAGCCGATGGTTCCTCTTCGGTTTTTGGTTCATCATTTTCATCGTCTGTTTCTTCTTCTTTATCTTCTTTCTCTTTATCTTTCGATGGGTCACTACCATATTTGCTTTTTAATTTTTTATATATTTTTCGTCCAAGATGATAACCAGCACTGGCACCTAAGGTCGCTTGACCGAAATTTTCTATATTACTTATATGTTGATTAAATCTATCTCTAATATCTGATACTTTACTTGCTACTAAATCATCTTTAATCGCATCTAGATGGTCGTTTGCTTCTTTCGCGTTCTCAACAAAATCGTTTAAAGTATTAAAATAAGCCATTTATTATAATATAATAAAATAAAATATAAAATAAAAATAAATAAACTTTTAAAAAAAAGTTTTAACAAAATTATTCTTCTATTTCTTCTAATTCTTCTTTATCCTTGTATTGTTCGTCTTGCGACCATAATAGTTTATCAAAGTTCCTCCATATTTCTAAATTTGGTATATTTAGATACATAAAATCAAATTTAACCTTTTTACTTTCATGATAATATTTAATAAATTCTTTTTCACTACCACCAAAAACAGATAAGGATTCACTCATTTTTTTTAATTCACTATTAGGACTATTTCCCATTAGAAAATAAGCCGATGCATTTAATCGTGCTATAGCATTTAAATGTTTAAAATATTGTGTTACAACGATTATTGATAATTTACCCTCAACTTCACCATTACCAATATGTCTGTATTTTGTTATTAGACTAGTTATTTTATCAACTTTACCGCTTCTTTTAAATTGGACTGAACCAATTATATCCTCAAAAACTACTAAATATTTATTATCTGTTTCATCGTTTTCTATCATATCTATTATTTCATCTAATAAATCCTCACTATATTCGCTGAATACAAAATCAAATTCAGTTAAAGCAGGTTTAGTCATCTTATCATTGTAAGCAGTAGAAGAGATTAATATTTTTACATCAAATAAATCTCTATACTTAAATTTTTTATTTAGACATAGATTCATCCATAATAGTGATTTACCAGCCCTAACAGAACCGATAATTGTAATAAAGAAGGGTAATTGTGGTAAGGGATACACATCAATTTCTCCAGCCGTTTCTTTACTGAAATTTTTTAAAGGTAATACTTTTAGATTATTCATATTATTATTATATTATATTTTATTATTAAAATTTATTCTTCATCTTCACCTTTGTACTTTTGCATTATTGATAATAGAGATGTTTCTAATTTATCATCATCTAATATATCTTCTTCAGGTATGCTATCAAGTTCTTCTTTTACTAAATCATAATCTTCTATTGTTTCCGTTTTACATAACCATTTAGATTTTAAATCATCAAATTTGGATAATTTTTCCGCTTGTTGTTTTTTTTGTTTATTTAATAATAATTTTTGTCTATGTGTCATGGCTTCATCTTGGTCTTTTTTCTCTTGTTTCTTTTTTATTTTTTTTTGTTTTTTTATTGTCGTATTTTCCTTTACTGCCTTTTTTTCTTTTTTTAATAATCCTTTTTTATCTTGTTCTTTTTTTAATGCTTCTCTCTTCTCTTTCATTTTTGCTCTTCCCTTTGCAAGGTTATCTAGTTGTTTTTGTGTTAATACTCTTTTTTTTTTAACAACTTTTTTAACCTCTACATTATCAAATAATTCAGTATCACTCATTATATTATTAAAATATAAAAAAAATTAATAATATAAACAAACTTTTAGAAAAAGTTTTAATAAAATAAAAATAAAATAAAATAAAACAAAATAAAACAAAGATGGAATAGTTAATCCCATGTCAGTGTGATAGGTAATTTAATATCTGTTGGCTCTCTGTAACTCATATCTTTTTTTAATATTTTTCGCTTCACTTCTTTTTTTGATAAATGTTTGTAATCGTTAATTAACTTTCCATAATTTAATAGAAATGCAATATGCTTTTTTGTTGTAAAGTGATTATTTAAATTTCTAAGTTGTATATCCGCTCCACAAATACAATTAAATCTCTCTTCCATTATAATAATATAATAAAATAAATATTCATTTCTTACTCGTCTTGATAAAATTCTTCACGATAATCAATAGTTATGATTTCATAAACTGGCTTTCTACATTTAAAAGCCGTATATTGATTTTTGTATTTAAAACATGTATGATTTTCATCATTAAGCATATTGTATAAAGACCCTTTTTTGATACCTAAAATTTCTCTTACTTCTGCGGTTTCTTTAAAATAATGTTTTTCATCTGTATTGATATCAACAATCATATATTTATAATAGTTTTGGTTATGTCCCTTAGGCATTTATATAATTAGCACATTTAATTTTTAAGTATTTTAAACTAATGTTTTTTATTCGTCATCTAAAAAATCATTTTGTTCGTTTAATTTAATTCCCAAAAATACACCTTTGCATTTCTTATATTTTTTTTCCTTATTATATTTGAGATTTTTACTTTTTAATCTGCTAAGTAATTCCCTCCATGATAATTTTAAACTTGATTTAAAAATTAGTTCCATATCTTTTTTATTAACCATATCATTATCATCATTTGTTATTGTAAAATGTGAATCTAGTATATTTTGCATATCATCATATTCATTTCCTATATCCTTAAAGGCGTTCTCATTAGATTCAGGAACCTTAAAATCTTTATTATAATGTGATAATAAAAGGTGTAGATACGCGTTTTTATAATCTTCATTATTAAATCTGCTTTCATATTCATCAATCCTTTTATATATATTTGTTTCATAATTATCTTCTACATCTAAGCGAAATTTACTATCATAAAACTGAACTAATCCTCTTCTTAAAATACCACCATCTAAATCTGCGTTAAAGTCTTTATTACTACAAGTTGTTAATTTCGCTTGTATGCTATGACTTTCACTTGTTCCATACATAATCTCACAATTAATTTTTGAGCCATCCACAAAATCTTTAATAAAATCAATATCTAATTTATCCTGTTTTAATTCTTCACAATAAGAAAATCTAATAGGATTTTTAATGAGATGGATTAGTTGTTTATGTTTCTTATCATTTTTCTCATTAAATGTTTTATTATCTAATTTAAATGAATAAATGTCAAATACCTTGTCATGTATTTTAAACTCTGTGCTTTTTCCATTTCCAGCACTATAACCGATATTCATTTTAAATCGTTGCTTTCCACAAGAACCACTCAAACAATAAGCCATCCATTCTAAACTGAATTTCTTTTGTTGTTCGTCAGGTTGTAATTTGGAATAAAAATTATCTATTTCATTAAATATATCTTCATCTACTTTTGCATTGTATTCCCAATCTAAAAATTTTGTGATATAATCACTTTGCGTTCTTTTTCTAAATGTTTTTGTATCTAATTCATAAACTCCATTTTTAAAATGTAAATTATAGATTTGTTTTTCACATAAATCAAATTTAACATTTTTATCCAAAAAGGCTAAATCCTGTAAAACTAAAGCACAAATATTATTAAGTTTGTTGTTTGATGATGCACTATCCAAAATATTGTTTATTGCTTTCTTTTTCGATTGTAATAGAGATAATCTATCTTCATCCAAACATGACAACATTTCTTTATTATTTTCAGTATCCAAATGAATAGCAAAATTTCTTAGCGTAATTCTTATAAGTTTTTTTAATTGTTGATTCTTTTTATCATCTTTTATCCAATTCTTTTTATAAATAAATAATTCTTCATTCGTATAAATTAAATTCTCATTTTGTAAGTTTATAAAAATACAAGATAAATTATCATCATTATCACTAAGGCTTTTATTTAATTGTAATAATCTATATTTATATGGATTATATTTATTAGCATAAAAGTAGAGTGTCCCTAAAGTAATTTCAGTATTTTTGTTATCATCCCATATTCTATCAAATGCACCACATTCCACTCTTTTAGAATCTTTTTTTGATTCACTCCATTCTTTGGCTATTTGATAATTATTAATATTATCATTTCTTAAACTGAATACTATTTTAGTCCAAATATCATATTCTACATTAGAGGGTATTAAATCTAAATATGATGATAGTTTATTATCAACTCCTATTCCGCTATCAATAGAAGTAGTTTCTACCTTTTCTGTTACTTTCTTTACCTTAAAAGTCTTCTTCTTCTTTTTTACTACTTTTGGAAAGTCATTAAAAATTGGTATTTCTTCGGTATAATTTTCTATTGATGAATCCATCCACTCAAATACATTAGTATAGATTAAATCCAATCCTTCTTTAAATCCAGTTTTAGTTGTGTTATTATCTTCTTCGTGTTTTAATCTCCAAAGATGTGGTAATTTTTTTCGTGTTGATGTTGATTGATTACAATCTCCATATTCATCTAAATATTTATTTAACAATTCTTTTTCATCAATATCTATAATCATAAATTTAGAATTTGTTAGATTTATATTTAATGCATTTTGTGGATATTTAAATTGTTTTTTATTAAACTTCATACATCTATCATAATCCCAAGAAGTCCATTTAGAATCATCTAATTTGCTTCTGGCTATACCTTTTACTACTTTCTCACCTTTATCATTAATATTTAAGTTAAATGTTATATATGGGATTTTATGAATATCACAGAATTTTTTTACTCGCATTGTCATTTTAATATATATCTATATTATTTTATTTTTAAGTATTTTTAAACGAATAAATTATTAAAAGATTAATATATTTAAAAAAAGTCCCCAAAAGTCCCTTTTTGAGTCCCAAGTCCCCTTTTTGGGTGATTTCTCAAACTTTTTTCTACAACCCTCTATATGAAACACTTTTTTAAAATCATACCAAAAAGGGGACTTGGGACTTAAAAGGGGACTTTTTTCAGAATGATGAAATAAATAAAAAAAATTAAGAAAAAAAAAATATAATATAATTGTATAACATGTCAGGAACTATAGTCAATGCTAAAAATCCAAGTAATATTTACCAACCTCTTAATGTTGATGCATCAGGTAGATTAGAATGCTCTGTTAATGAAATAGAAATTACTGCTGGTGATATTTCTGTGGCTGTTGATGGTTTAGAAGGATTACAACAAACAACAATTGATAAAATAATTCTTCCAACTGCTCTAACAGGGAGTGGGAATTTAAAGGTGTCTATACAAGAATTAGGAAATGAAGGTAGTGAAAGATTAAATGTAGATGTCGGTGATGATATTACACAATTACCGAGTTCTTTAACAGGTGCTGGAAATTTAAAAGTTAGTTTAGAAGCGATGAATGGTAGTGGGACTGGAATATCAACAAGTGCTAAACAAGATACGACAAATTTAAAATTAGACCATTTAAGCGATAATTTAGATACTATAAATTCTTCAGTAGGAGATTTGGCGACAGAAAGCACTTTAAATATTATTGCTGAAGAATTTACAAAATGTGATACAGATAATATCACAATAACTGGTGGATTAACTGGAAGCGGTAATTTAAAAGTGTGTATCCAAGAATTAGGAAATGAAGGCAGTGAAAGATTAAATGTAGATATTGGAAATGCCGTAGCACAATTACCAACAGCGTTAAGCGGTAGTGGAAGACTAAAAATAGAAAATGATATTAGTGGATTTTCTACCGCAAGTTTGCAAGGAGCAGGATTACCCTCAGCCTTAAGCGGTGATAATTTAAAGGTGTCATTAAAAGAAACAATTTCTGTACCAGTAACTCATACAACATTAACTAATTTAGATAATGCGATAAATAGTGATAAAGTTGATGTAAATATCAGTAGTGGTAATATTACTGGTTTTTCTACAAGTGCTAATCAATCAACAGCAAACGGACATTTACTGGCTCTTGCTAATATTGTTAATCCAGCAATAGCAACGGCAACGGCAACAACAATTCCAAATAAATTGGATACAATAGAAACTTCTGCTAATGGTATAGAAACTAAAATAACTTTAGCAACATCAGCAGAAGTAAAAGAATTGCTAAGCGGAGTTACTATTAATTTTGGAGCCCAGTCTAGTGAATTTGATACTGAAAATTACGAAAGGGTTAGATTTTTTGGTGAATCAACAACAAGTGTTGGAACGGATATCGTCCTCATGGGGTCAAACGCATCTGGTGGAACTTTTTATATACTTGGAGAAAATTTAAGAAGTGAAACAATAGGTAGTACTCATTATGTTTATGGTGCTGGGACTGAAAATCTCCCTCGGTATATCAAAATATTAAATAAAAGTGGTTCATCAAATTATGTATTTACAAAATTATACTTACAAGGAAGTGGAGGAAGATTATTAGTTTAAACAGCAACAACCACCTTATATTTTTTATCATGTTCTTCTAAATTTTCTATTGTTAATTTGTCAGGAATTCCATTATTATTGGTATCGTTAAGAGTGCATTTTGATTTACAACAAACGAACACTTTACATTTAATCGCTTTTAAAAATTTCATTATTATCATAAACTTAGATTTTATTTTTTCTTAAGATAATGTAAAGGTATCATTATTAAATAAAACAGAACTGGTAATGGCTCTTATAGAATTGATTAAAAATTCTACTACCATATCATTATCATCAAATAACGAAACAGGAACTTCATCAATATATTCTTGTAATTCTACTATTAAACCATAAACTCTAGCAATTTTTTTTTTATTTGTAATATATTTTTCTTTCATTGCATCCACTATCTTTTCTTTTTCATCTAAAACTTCTTTAAAATGATTAGACATTTCTAGTAATTTATTTTCTGTTGTATCTTCTTTTTCCATATATGATATAATAATATTTTAACGAATAATAAAAACCGCGTTTAAAATAATTAAAAAAAAATATTAAGATATTATATATGATAGTTCGCAAAATACCTAACTTTTCACGCTATACTATTGATACTGAAGGAAATATTTTTAATGAAAAAACAAATAGAGTAATATCACATATATATAAACAATCAGGCTATTATTCTGTGTGGCTTTATAATGATGATGGATTAAGGAAGAGTTGTTTGTTACACAGAGTTCTATTAAATACATTCATGGAAAATCATGAGAAGTTACCATGTGTAGACCACATTGATAGAAATAAATTAAATAATTCATTAAGTAATTTAAGATATGCTTCTTATTCTATGAATTCATTAAACAGAGCAAAAAGTTATAATAATACTATAGGTAAAAATATATTTGATTATGATACACGCTGGAGATGTGTCATTTGTAAAGAAGGAATAAGAATTTATGATAAATCCTTTTTAAAAAAAAAATATACTTTAGAAATGGTAAAACAGAATAGAAATGCATTTTGTATGAATAACGGAATAGGAATATTTGACTAACCAGCCCATAAAATTTTAATGCTGTGATAATTGGGACTTTCAGGATTTAAATATGTCAATTCTCCTTTTTTATTTTTTATCGCTTTACTTCGCTTAAGATAGTTCTCTCTTCTTTTTTTATCTCCATGATTTAACGATTTTGATAATAAACCAGTTTTATCTTTAAAATGTTCGTAATTTGGATTACCAAAATGAACTAATTTATTATCAACACGAACCATTAACTTTTTATTTTTTCTAGTTGATTTTTGATAATCATACTTACCAACTTTTACCATTATAATAGGTTAATATTTTATTATAATAATAATTATAAATATATAATGAGTTTTACTAAAGATAAAGATTCTGATAATTATACAACAGATAAATTAGGTTGGGAAATAATAAAAGATTTTATCCC
>Ga0181388_1000194_pt1 | contig 20529 bp, 30 predicted proteins | sample 11SPOviralmetaG_FD_130120 | JGI IMG/M metagenome (GOLD analysis project Ga0181388, IMG submission 130120) | Marine viral communities from the oligotrophic San Pedro Time Series (SPOT) site, San Pedro Channel, CA, USA - 11 SPOT_SRF_2010-05-17 | ecosystem: Environmental > Aquatic > Marine > Strait...
AGTTAACGCGGCTACATTATCGGAATCTATCGCGCCACTATTGTGTGGCAGGTCACCGCCTATGTTATGCCGTACTGTGGACCGGCGCGGTATATCGGCTAACGATTCTAAAAACGTGTTCCAGTTAACGCCGCGCTCACCTTTTGTTACTTTGTCCCAGTGTAGGTTAGTGTGGAAGTTTTCAGCGTAACAACCACCACCGGCCTTTAAAGGGCAAGTATCGGGGCAAGTGTCCTTGTGTGAATACGTTCGGTAAATAGGCGAAACTTTGTTACCGGTGCTAGGTTGATGTAAAGAATAATTCATTAGTAATAACTCCCGTTTATTAGATGAATAACTCCCTATAAGGGATGAATTAAAATAGTAGCAGTAAAACGGCAAAAAAGGCAAGGGTTTTTTTAAGTATACAGTAACACCACAAAAACATGGTATTAAACGCCAGATAAAAAAAAGCCGGAGGATTAGACCGGCAGAGGGGGGGAGAGAGCACTCAAGGTGCTTTGATTTAGGGGATACTATATAGCAAGGCTCACCTGTTGTATATAGCTAATTCACGCATTCACCCGCGTTATTTCTTTAAGCTCACCCAGTACGTCTAATGGACTCACGCTCTCACTAAAAATAGCTTTATCGCCATGAGTTAATAAGTAACAGTAGCTCACCAGTTTGGTTAACTCACCCGTATTCATATTGAGGACGCGCAAACTTTCGTCCCGTCCGCTTTTTCTTGCTTGCATTAGTTGGTAGTCTGTTGGCATTGTTAGTGCTCCGTTTGATTAAGTAAGGCGGCTACACTAAACGTAGTTAACCCATAAAGCAAGTATTAGTGCGAAAACCGGAGTGTGTTGTCACGTTTTTAGCACCAAAAACGGGAGGTGCTGTAGTTAAGTGTCGTATTTTTGTAACGTAACTACCTGATTTAGCTATGTTTTTACCTTATATTGTGTACTTCACGGTTAAACCGTATGTAGTTAGCTCACCTTTATCATTTTAATGAATACCCGACATTCACGAAATGAATTAGACATACAAATAGTGGCAAGAGATAATCTGTATTCGTTGAGAGATCCTATTAATCGAGAGAGAGAGTACTAAAATGCATATTCACACAAAAAAGCTGCAAGCGGAACTAAACGAGTCAGACTGCGTACCTATTTTTGAGGTAGAGATAGCTACTGAGGCCGGAGATAAAGACTGGCTAGAGTGTAACGTCTATTTTCTAGGTAATAGCATCGTTGCCGAACGGGGTTCCGTTAGTACCGCTGAAGAAAAGTCAGTGTACATACCCAAGAGCGCCGTAGTAGTTGATCCTGCGTTTAGCTTAGACGCGCACTTAGAGTGGCTACTAGAAGAGGTGCAGCAAGATATTATCGACGGCGACTTTTATGATTTGGCGGGGTGAATAATGAATAACTATTGCGTCTTTGACATTTACTACGCGGACGGGAGCCACTACGGCTCTCGCGCCGCTAACTTTATCAGTAGAGGTATAAAGCATAGCCAGAAGATACTGGATACCTACTGCGAAGCGTATAAGCAAGGCAAGTACCCACTGGATCTAGTGATAAACTTCCAAGTGTACTTCCACACTACTAACCCTGCCTTCGCCCCCAACCAGCTACGAGTCTATCGAGGCAAGGTAAACGGGGCTAGCACCGACCAATTAGCCACCCAAGATCAATTAAAAACAGTATGGAGAGAGAAATGATTAAAGTATGCCCGAAGTGTGCCAGTGAAGTAACCCTAGAGCCAGAGTCTATTGACGAATGGTTTGAGATGTCTTTAAATGGGGTCACGCTTGACTTAAATATGTTCACGGATGACGCTGGAAAGCTGCGTATCGTTGGCTACCGCGTCCAAAATGGGGAAACTGACGTTAGTCAGGAAATGGTACGGCTAGAAGCTACCGACGTAGCATGGGAGTTACTGTATGCCCTCAGTGAAGCTAAACCCTGCGCCCCTTTTCTACCTCAACTTGAATTCGGCTTTTAGAGGAGCAATTAATATGGATGCGATAACCGCTTTAAAGAACCACCATGAGGACCTTCGTTATCAATTAGACGGAGGCAGTATAGAGTTCGCTAATCAAGCCAGTTCAGGCACTCCGTACTTTGAAACTATGGCTGAGGCAGTAGCTCACCTGAGTAGACTGGCTATTTTAATTGAAGAACTGCAATTAACAGAGAGGACGTGCGAATAGAGTTGACACCCGTTAATATCCATGATATAAATTAGCCCCCCTTGCGGGGGCGATAACCTATATAACCCTTAATACCTTAACTAGAGGCTACAACTATGACTAAGAAGACCGAAACTAACCCACCCGCCAATGCTAGCGTTAAAGAAATGCTAGATGCCATACAGAAACTTACCCGTGAAGTACACATCCTAGAACGAAGTCTGTACCTATCCTATATATTCACCGAATCAGTGTACGAGCTGGCCTTTGGTGATAACGCTATGGAGCGAGGTTACACTGACAAAGAAGTTATCGACCAAGTACGCCAATTCGCTACAGACTCTAGGGAAAACGAGGAGAAAACCTTGTCCCAAGATGAGATAGCGGCCCTTCTAACGCCTGCTTCTGGAGGTATGTTCGCATGAAACTAGGTCACAGTGACGACATTGATGAATTCATGCTACGCTCTGTAATCCATTATATCTTAGACTACGGGGAAGACGGCTACCTGCCTAACCAAGATGGTGAAGGTGGGGTAGTATACGCCCAAGCGGTAAAGATAGCAGAGCAGATAGGCGTAGTAGTTGAACGATAACCAATAATTTCAAAAGGTGGTATGTAATATGGAAAATAATCCAAGAGTACGAATCCTTGACGCTATGTCTATTATCCGAGATATAGAAATGCTGGATGAGCAAGAGGAAATGCAGAAGAATGAAGTTATGGCAGAGCTAATGGTACTAGGTATGTATATATCTAGTCGAGGGGACAGCAAGACATCGCACCCAGAGACCGTGTTCTCAGGTTTCCCTGAACTTGAGACTGCCATTAAGGCTTACATCAAGGACAAAGGGGTTAAGACTGGCTCCGAGGTTGTTAAAGCCCTTGGGCGTCGTTTAGGCTCTTTACATAGGATGTATTTATCCGATGAACCAAATTGAGTTCATAAGAAGTCTAAGTGTAAGCCCAGATGAGACGGTTAAACTAAACTGCCCTAACTGCGGAGGGCGATCCAAGTTGTACGTCACCCGTAGGGACGGTAGAATGCTCTGGAACTGCTTTAAGGCTACCTGCAACTTACGAGGTAGTCTACGAACCGATAGAACCAGTTCAGAGCTGTCCAATGTCATACACAATACGCCACCAAAGGTACTGTGTAAGAGTGGTATACCGGACACATTAGTATCCGTAGACTCACGCCCTACTTTAGTTGATTGGTTAGCTAAGTCGCATTGTTTGGACGCTCACCTGAACCACCGAGTAGAGATACGATACGCACCGGCAGAGGATAGGATTCTGTTTGGTATGAATCAAGGTAGAGGGTATGTAGGCCGGTCTATAACCGGAAAGCTACCCAAGTGGCGTACCTACGGCGATACTACAGGGTCTTTCGTAGTCTCTAGTACAGGAGTTCACGCAGATACAGCTATCATAGTTGAGGATGCCCCTTCTGCCTGTGCAGTAAGCCATGAGTACACTGGCCTAGCCTTACTTGGTACTAACCTAGACCGTACACAGAAGATGCAAGCAGTTAAGTATCCTAATGTAATAGTCTGTTTAGATAAAGATGCCAGTAAGAAAGGGTTAAGACTGTCGCGCCAACTGGACGGTTACACAAATGTACGTACAAAGTTCCTTAACGGCTTGGATCTAAAGCACTTAGATGCCAGTGAAGTCTCTGAGTTTTTAAGGGCTTGACCCTTGCTAATTAATGAGTATACTTTCTGGCAAACCATGTACGTATAAGTAAAACGTGGCTACATAAGTTGTTTTTGTAGGCATATTATAATTAACCCATTAGCGAGGACGCAGAAATGTCTCTCAGTTTATTTAAGAACCTTTTGTCCCATGATTTTTATAGTAACAACCAGACCCGCCTAGACCCTAAGTTGTGGGAAGGCGATCTAAACACCTTGTACGGATTAATAGACACATCCCATCAAAAGTACGAACAAGACCTAAGCTCCGCTGGTCTACTTCACCTGTATAAAGAATCCCACCCAGTAGCCACTAAGGCTGAAACAGACATGATAGCGTCTTTGATAGAAGACATTGCTACGTCTGAACCTCTGTCCGCAGAGATTGCCAGCGATGTCCTGTCTGGCTTATGGAAGAGGGAAGCCGGTCGTAAGATAGCTAACCTTGGTCTAGAGATAAGTGAAGGCAACTACGACGGCTTTGACCGCCTTAAAACGTACCTATCCCGTTTAGAAGAGGGTTTCGCCCCCGATGAGTTCACTCCAGTAGGGGAGTTTGATCTAGATGCCCTACTAAAAGAGCAGTCTGACGAAGGTCGATGGAAGTTTAATATAGGTACGTTAAGTCGAAAGGTATACGGCATAGGTGCTACTGAGTTCGCAGTTATTCTTGCTACCCCTAACGTAGGTAAGACGGCCTTTTGCTTGTCCTTGGGGGCAGGCCAAGATGGATTCGCTAGGCAAGGCGCACAGTGTCTGTACATAGTAAATGAAGAGGCGCACACCCGACAACAAGCTAGATCCGTAAGTACTTACACTGGATTCACTAAGGATGAGATGCTAGCTAACCCTAAAAATAAGCAAGCGGCACTGGATTTGTACAGAGCACACGGTATGTTCGACAAAGTAGAGTTCCGGTCTGCTATGGGGTGGGACCTAGCCAAACTAGAAGCCTGCATTAAGTCTACGAAGGCTGACGTAGTGTTTGTAGACCAAGCCGACAAGGTTTCGGTGCGAGGTACGTTTGAGGCCAACCACCATAAGCTAAGGGAGTTGTACTTACAGCTAAGAGAGATAGCCAAGAGGCAGAACTGTGCCATCTTCGCAGTGTCCCAAGCCAACTCATCCGCAGTAGGTAGAACTAGAGTTAGCCCTAATGACGCAGAAGGAAGCAAGATAGGTAAGTTTGCTGAAGCTGACTTAGTTTTAGGTATAGGTAAGTACGACGACGACAATACCGGAGACTCTGGGGATGACGAAGCCAATAACTCACGCTTCATTACTGTAGGGAAGAATAAACTTAACGGGTATCACGGCACTATAACTTGTAGGATAGACGCAGATCGTTCGAGGTACGTAGAATGAAGACGCATGATATTGAAAGGGACGACCTAGACCCTAAAGCGCTAATACTCGTGGGACTAGACTCTTGCGTGATAGGGGTGGACCAGAATATGTGGTTAGTATACGACTACTACAAGATGGTTCTATTCTTCATGGAGCGGGATGGTATGACTAGAGAGGATTCGGTTAGCTGGATCAGCTACAACATACTGTGTATATGCCCTGCCCGTTTTGTTATTAACTTTTCAGGAACATTCGGAGAAAGCGAATGAGAACTATAGTAATTGACTGTGAGACAACTGTACAAAGAGAAAATGGGGTGATAGACAATGCGCCATTCCATCCAAAGAACAAGCTAGTCTCTGCCCACTGGCACATGATGGAAGGTACGGAGTTCGTAGGGGAGATCCAGCGAGCTGTATTCTACCACAATGACCAAGACATACCGGATTGTCCTGTAGCCTTACAAGAGGCTCTAGATAGTGCAGAGCTGTTAGTGGCTCACAATGCCAAGTTCGACATCCTAGCATTGCAGGGTAGTGGCTTCACGATGCCTGAGAAGTGTTACTGCACTATGATAGGCGAGTACGTCATAGACCGAGGCCAGATGATACCCAAGTCTCTATCTAAGACGGCAGAAAGGCGCGGAGTATCTCTTAAAAAGTCTGACTTGGTAGACGCTCAGTTTAAGTCCGGTACAGGGTTCGAGGCTATAGCGTTAGCTACAGTTATTGAGTACGCAGATGCCGATGTTATCTCTTGTGCAGAAATATACGTAGATCAATGCAAGGACTACGATATGCCTGAGAACGAAGGGCTGAAGCCTACGCTAGATTTAATGAATGAGTTCCTACTTTTCTTGGTTCACATGGAAGAGAATGGGATTCACATAGACCTAGAGCGGCTTAACCAAGTAAAGCAGGACTACTTAGCTGAGAAAGAAGAGATAGAAACTAGGTTAACTGCCTTGACCGAAGAGGTTATGGGGGATACGCCTATAAACTTAGCTAGCGGCCAAGATATGTCAACTGTGATATACAGTAGGGACTTCGTAAACAAAGGAGAACACAAGCAAGTGTTCAATTTAGGCTACAACCCTAGAGGTAAGCCTTTGTTCCGACCTAGACTCTCCGACGCGGCGTTTGTTAAGGCAGTGAGGCGCACTACTAAGGTAGCTAAGAAGACCAAAGCAGAACATTGTATAACTTGCAAAGGTAGAGGCCAGTACCTCAAGACTAAAAAGAATGGGGAGCCGTATAAAAAGGCCAGTACCTGTGCTGTGTGTGATGGGAGAGGCTACTTGTTAGTCCAGACAAAAGAGACTGCGGGATTCGGAATGGTTCCTCAAGGCGTTAAGGACGTATGCGTTAACGGGTTCTCTACTAGCAAGGTTACTATAAAGAGGCTAGTGGAGGAGGCCAAACTCAGTGGCAAAGACAAGGCGGTAGAGTTCCTAGAAGGTTACATGAGGCTGAACGCTATCTCTACGTACCTAGATAGTTTTGTTAACGGTATAGAGACTTGGACTAGAAGCGACGGCTTACTTCACGCACAGTTTAACCAGTGTAGAACTAAGACCGGAAGACTCTCCAGCTCTAACCCTAACTTCCAGAACCAACCTAAAGGGGGTAAGTTCCCTGTACGTAGCTGTGTAGTGTCTCGCTTTGAAGGTGGTAGTATCATAGAGGCAGACTACAGCGGCCTAGAGTTTAGAGTTGCGGGTGAGTTGTCGCAAGATGCTCAGGTTATTAAGGATATAACCGAAGGTAAAGATGTACACAAGCAGACCGCCAGTATCATCAACCAAGTGCCTGAGTCTGAGATAACTAAAGCCATGCGGCAGGCAGCCAAGGCGTATACCTTTGCTCCACTATACGGTGGCATGGGTATGGGAGAAGCCTCTCACATAAAGGCCTACTTCGACGAGTACTTTAATATATACAGTGGCTTGAGGAAGTGGCACGACGAGTTAATCTCTGGGGTACTTAAAGACACTCTCGTAACCCTACCTTCGGGTCGGCAGTTTAAGTTTCCAGATATTAAACGCTTTAAGAATGGGGGCGTTAGTAATGCTACCCAGATAAAAAACTTCCCTGTACAGTCTTTTGCTACAGCAGACATTGTTCCATTGGCCTGTGTGAGAGCCTTACGAAAGTTCAAAGAGATGAACCTTGTCTCTAGGATAATCTTATCAGTACATGATTCTATAGTTGTGGATTGTGCTCCTGATGAGCAAGATGCTGTCGTCAAGGCCTTACACTGGGCTATGTACGAAGTAGGTGAAGAGATTCAAACCAGATACGATTACACTTTCGGTCTGCCTTTGGACATAGAAATACAAGTCGGTAAAGATTGGCTTGAGCAAGAAGAAATAGATATTGCACATCTTAATTAAGTGCAGTATAATCCAAAATCCAAAAAACATTAGGAGACTACAATGTCTGAACTAGCAGTAATCAGTGCCGAAGAAGAACGTGAATTAGCAAAATCTCTAGGATTAGTTTCTGAGACTAGCGACCGAATCCCTGTACTCAAGCTCAACTACTCGGAAGAGGACGACTTCGAGCGTCCCTTAAAGAAGGGTACTTTCCTTCTCACCGACCAAGAAGAAGCTGTGTACACCGATAAAGTCAAATTTAGACCCATAGCCCAGTACTACCAGTGGCTAGACTTTGACTTAGAAGAAAGCAAGCTGGTGAATAAAACCTTGATGATCCCTAACTTCAACAAAGAAGCTAGAGACCAAAAGGGTACGCTACGCTGCGGTAAGCCTTCAAGTAAGTACCTTGCAGAACATCCTGAAGAAAAGCCTTTGTATAAGTCCATTACCTGCTTTCGCATGGTATACGGCATCATTGAATACACAGGAAAGACTGCGGAAGGTAAGGAAGTAACAGTAGGCCCTATTGGATGCTGTGTCCGCCTTAAAGGTGCCAACTTCATGCCGTTTGGAAAGCAAGTGGTAGACAAGTTGCCTGCTAACAAAAACATCTACAACTACGAGTGCGAGATCACCTCTACCAAGAAGAAAGAAGGTAGTGTTATTTATTTTGTGATGGACTTCGACGTAGACTTTATGTCTCCTATTGGCTTAGACCAAACTACTGTAGAGGCCATGAAGGTAGTGTTAGAGTATGTTAAAGGTGAGAACGAAGGTGTGAACCGCGCTTACGAAGAGGCTATGCGACAAAATGCAGAGTCTGATAGCATTGGCGGTGACATTGCTAGTGCTTTAGCTGGGGACTTGGTAGTTGGCTAACGCTGAACTCTTAGAGGCACAGTTAAAGTTATGTCTTGACAGGCTCTCCAATTCGGAGCCTGTTGAGATTGACCCAGACTGGATAGAAGAGTCCGGCGAGATGTTTAAAGATTGCCTCCGTAAGCAACTCGCACCGCGTCCCAAAGAAGACTTTAGAATCCGAATGTCTAATATCGGAAAGCCTACTTGTCAGTTACAAAGAGAGAAGGAAGGCGCATCACGTTCCCGCAATGAGTACAACTTTATAGTCAAAATGATGCTAGGTGATGCTACCGAGTGCATTATGGAAGTCCTACTTAAAGCAGCCGGTTTAAACATCACTGGTGGCAAAGAAGACGTAAAGTTAAAGATAAACAACAGAATCATAAAAGGCCAAGACGATATTCATATCGACAATGCCGTATTCGATACCAAAAGCTGTTCACCTTATGCCTTTAACAACAAGTGGCGTAACGGTGTAGAAGGCCTGAAGAAAGACGACCCGTTTGGTTACATGAAGCAAATGGTGGGGTACTCCGATGCCCAAGCTAAAGAAGCAGGTGGATGGGTTGTAGTTAACAAGTCCACTGGTGAAGTTGCTATAGTCGGCGCTGAACTAGATGAGCACGACCTTGCCAAACAACGGCGGGAGATGTCTGAGGCAGTAGACTTAGTATTTAGTGACGCACCGTTTAAGAAGTGCTTTGAAGCAGAAGTAGAGACGACTAGAGGTAAGAAGCCTACGGGAAGCAAGAAAGTCCCTATGACTTGTACCTTCTGTCCGTACATGAAGGATTGCTGGCCTGAAGCCAAGTTCCTCCCTGCTACTACTACCAAGGCAAAGAACCCTAAACATTACTGGTATACGGAGTACGGTATAGATGAACCAATTCATTAAACGCCTCGCGCTAGCCTTCTGTGCAGCTACGGTAGTCCTGCTAGGGGCGGCTTATCTAGTCGAAGACCTAGAGGTGGCAACAATAGGTATGCCTGTAGCATTTATTTGTATACTATTATTAGCTATATGTGAAGAGGAATACTGATGCGCCCCGCACCCCCTAACAGAGCGGCCTTTGCTAGGGGATTTAGGTCCGGTCTTGAAGCTAAGATCTACGACCAACTAGAGGAATGTGGCTGCGAAGCTGAGTACGAACCCTTTAGAATCCCCTACGTTTGGCCTGCCCAAAACAAAACCTATACCCCTGACTTCTGTTTACCTAACGGCATAGTAATAGAGTCGAAGGGTATTTTTGTTTCTGACGACCGAAAAAAACACTTACTAATACGCGACCAATTCCCAGACTTAGATATTAGATTTGTATTCCATAGTAAGTCTACTAAGATCAGGAAGGGGAGCAAGACCACAGTATGTATGTGGGCAGCAAAGAATGACTTCCTCTACGCAGATAAGTTAATCCCTGAAGAGTGGATGCTAGAGAAAGTTAACCGTAAGTCCCTTGGAGTTATCCAAAAAATAAGAGGTTCCTAAGTATGACTGAAGAGTATAACTACTACGTCGCAGACGAGTCTGTCGTAATACTTCTGTCCTCCCAAGACGAAGATCTAATTATAAAGATGAGTAACACCTTCACCGATGAAATAGACTCTGAGACAATGGAGTGGCTAGCCTGCCTACAACAAGGGGTAAGCTCCCTCCTGCAATTAAAACTTCAATACGTACAGGATCTAGGAGACGCAGCTCTGCTATCCTACTCGGAAGGTATTAAAGAAGTTATGGACGACCTAAAGGCTACAGACAACCGGAGGATTCCCAAAAAGGGAACTCTAGGACCTTCTGTAGTTTCTATTTTCCCCGAAGACCGCACCCCGAAAGGAGACAACTAATGGCCCCACAAAGCACCCAAAAAGAATATACGTCCGCTCATAAATGGCAAGTACCCAAGCGAGCACCAAAAGAAGATCTAGGTGTATCTGGCATAGATGCAGCCAGTGCAGCTGATTGGGATGCTGCTGTCGCAGGACACCCGCCCTCTATTAACGGGGCAGCAGACGCTCAAGAAGATGTGAAGGACGTAGTTAATCACCCTGCTCACTACACCCAAGGTGAGATAGAGACTATAGACTACATCCAAGACGTTCTAGGGGATCAGGGCGTGATAGACTACTGCCATGGTAATGTTATCAAATACACGGGTAGCAGGTTAATGGCTAAGGGTAATACAGCGCAAGACGCTAAAAAAGCAATCTGGTACTTAAATAAGCTCATCAGCGTATACGAGGGCAGCCTGTGAATTCAACCACTCCATGCCCTAGCTGCGGGCAAGTACTTGAAGCAGTGCATAACTCCAAAGGGGAGTTGCTAGGCTACTTTTGCAGGTTAGTTATTGATAATGGATGTGACTACATTTCAGTAATGTCTACCGCAGAACACGAAGCCTCTAAAAGACACGTAGATAAGCCACTAAAAAGCGAAGGAAGCTAATGAAAGCAGAAAGACTTCAGAAGGCGTACCAATGGGGTTATAACTGTTTCGTGAAGGGGTTGATGTCTAGCCCCTTTAAGCGAGACTCTATGACCGACTTAGAGTGGCACAGAGGATTCACTGCTGCTTACTATCAGAATATAGACTTCTTAAATGGGAAAGGGGGTAAGCCTACTCAATTTAAACAAGCCGCAAGAAATAAACCTAACCGCAATCGGAGAACACGATGAAAGAAGACACATCAATTTTAATATCCCTGTGCATAGTTGCCGTTACATTAGGCTCTTGGATCACGCACATCATACATTGCTTATTACACGCTAAGTACCTGCTACTTATTGCGGGTACTCTGGTATTCCCTGTCGGTATAGTGCATGGTCTGGGTATTTGGTTTGGGGTAAACTGGTAATGACTAAGACAAAGAAAGCCAAGCTACGTGCATTTATTAAAGACAATAGAGATACCTTTGAAATGTTTGCGTGGTTTTGGGGAGCCAATACTTTAATGGCTGTGTTCTTCATTATTGTCTACAAGTCTATGCTAGGTAGTTGTGCAATTATGTAACCAGAGGCTAACTTCTAATGTCCAAAGGCTCAACCCCCCGTCCTTACGATAAGGACAAGTTTAACAATAACTTTGACTCTATTTTTAAGAAGAACAAAAAGGAAGTGAAGAATGGTAGTTCTAAAAAAGATAACGGACCCAGAAAATCACGAGCACACAACAACTCGTAGTGTAAAGATGGTGGTGGATGACTCTCAGGCAACGATAAGCGAGATGATAGATGCCTACGAGGAGTTTCTATTGTGTATAGGGTATAACTTTGCGAAAGGCAGTATACAGTATTGCGAGGAGAGCGAAATTGTCTGAAGACACTAAGAAGGGATCTGCTGCACCTTACACTGTGACCTCCACTGCCATCATATCTAGTGTATGGGCGGTAGAGGCCAATAGTAAGAAGCAAGCTAGGATGAAAGTACTTGAGGGGCAAGCTGAACCCCTCGAAGAAACTATACTGGACTTTAAGATAACCGGTATGGTGTATGACCCTAAAGGCGACTCAGATTAAACTACCACCCTCCTCGTTCTAAGGCGTACAGCACCGACTGTATGTTATCCTCGGAGGCCCTGCCGTAGCAAGCATGGGCTTCCATTACAGCAACGTCTGCATAAAACTCCGGACTAAAAGACCTTCGTGGTATCCTCTCCGTCGGCATAATAGCCGCCAGCTCCTGTCTAGTTACACTATCTTGATCGTTAGCCCACTTCTTAACTAAATCTGTTCGTTCACTCATAGTCTACTCCTATGCGAATGTCATAAATGGCGAGAAGAATTTAAGAGTACCGCTGTTAGTGCTGGTATCATCTCCTTGCATATAAGTGCTGTTCTCAGCAAAAAATAAACCCATAGCTACATACCTACTTGTGCCGGATTCCAAATTAAACGTGTACTCTACATCCGTCCACTCAGATAGATCCCCTTGGTCTAGCATGGCGTGTTGCGTTACGGTTGAATCAGCAGGCGTTACGTAGTGGGTAGGGTTGTTTACGTTACCTGTACTAGGTATGTACTCCATGCCATTCCAATTGTATTCGGCTACGTCCCCAGTCAAAGTTCCAGTAGGTAGAGTGAAGGTTGCGTCGTCGTGCCTTACTGCAAAGTAGTTAACCTTTCGTTCGGTACGGGCGGCGTTGTCTGTCCAGCAATATATACCACTGAAGTTAAGAGGGCGTAAGGGATCATCAGGGTTTACTCTTATTTTAGCACCAAAAGTACAAGTAGTTGCGCCGTCGGGTACAGCCACTTCTTGCCACCATTCGTTTCTTACCCATATCGCTGCGTCGTCCATACTCTGACTTGAGCTAATTGAGGACAAGGTAGTATTGCTTACGATACGCATTTTAAAGAAATCAACGTGCTTGCCTGTTGTACCGTCCCCTCTGTCTGCATTATCGTTGTTGAAGTTATTGACGGCGGTGGCCTTAAACAGACTGGCCGCCCCATGTAGTATAAGTACACGCTCTTCTTCTCCGCCCAACCAGATAGACACATCGAAAGGTGGGTACGGGTGCATGAACAGCGGCCCAGTAAACACGAAGTACTGATTTTCATCAATTATGTTAGGGCAGTAAGGTCTCCATCTGCTTATATACTTATTGAGACCTGTTTCCCTACGGTAATCGTCGTCTCCAGTAAGCCCGTTAAAGGTGTGCCCTACTGGACTGTTCTCCCTGTTGAAGCAGGAGTTCTTTATGAAGTTATCTCTGTCGTGCACCGTAGGCTGTAGTACTTCTCTGCTAGGGGCTACCTGCTGTGGCTCTTTGAACGCCACGTTTATTGCATCTTTAATTAGGGCCATGTTACCTTAACGCCTCTTCTGTTTGTTGGTCTGTGGTGTCTGGCTCTGTGCCAATGTCATCTGACAATTGCATAGCTAGAGTAACCAATTCTTCTTGGCTCAACGCTTCTGCGTTATTACCAAATATGTTACCTCGTATACCTGCCGTCAGTATACTTACTAAAGTCTCTACGTTAACTACCTTTGAGACTAACTCTTTCTGGCGGACAGACTTTAAGGTGCGATTGAATAGCTGAGGGTCCATTATTAGCTGCCCAAATATCCTAGCAACTTCAGGGTCGGCCAGTACGTCATCCGACTTCCCTCTTATGATACCGCCCCCTATGTTGCCTGCTACAGCCGCCTTACGGTTTAACCTACCTAAAGTAGCGGTTATTGTAGTAGTTAAGGCTGCTATCTGGTTCATAGTTCCAGTTCTCGCAGTAGCTTCTGCGGTGTCCGACCTACTTGCCGCAGCTTTAGCAGACTGCATTACCTTCTGCTGGTCTCGTATAAATGTAGCTAAAGTCTCTAGCCCTTCCACGTACTGAGGGTCGTCAGCAAACATAATCCTCAGCTTCTCCCCCATCAATCCTCTAGGGTCATCGAAGCCGGTCTCAATCTGAGCAAGACTTGCCTTACGTCCCTTAGCTGCGGTAGCCCCACCTTTAACGAATATCTTATCTCGTAGAAGTTTTAAGTACTCGGATTGTATACCCTTCAACACTTTAGGGTTGCCAGTGGATCTTGCGGCAGCTACTAAGTCTTCTAATTCAGTTAACTCGGTGCTCTGAAGTACTTTATTAAGGGCTTCTCTGGGTTTCGCTGTAGGAGCAACATCTAAGCCTTGTCTACGTAAGAATGGGCCTAGAACACTGTCTAGAGCCTCTTCCTGATTAGTTTTAGCTGCAACCCTAGCGTCTTCTATTTTTCTAGATAGCTGTGCAGCGTCTAAGGTGTTGTCTGACAGAGAATTAAGTAGAGAATCTAGCTGTTTGGCTTTTTGTGGGTCAGATTTTATTAAAGTGGAGGCATATTGACGTACTCTCTCTAAAAGGGCGGGTACAGTGTTCGTACCGGCTTCCTGTGTCTTCAAAGCCACCTGTAGAGACGAAATTAGATCTACATACACTAAATCGTGCAGATCACCGGCCCCTTCGCCTGCTTCATCCATGAGTTTAGCTACTTGCTCGAAGCTAAGGTAGCGTTCTGGGCTAGATACAATCTCTTGTACAGCTCGCATAGTCTCTTCTTTCTGTCTTGTTGGGGCCTTTACTAAAGTAGTAGGCCCTGTAGCCACCTCATCTACTTCCGTTACCGGAATCTCATCAACCACGTCGTCTATCCCCTCTTCGAGGATCTCTTCCGTCTGACTGACTACCGGCTCCTCTTTTACAGGGGCCTTTTCCGGTGCTTTGTAAGGGAACTCCCCGTAAATTGACTCTTGTCCTTCTGCGCTCTTGCTAACGCTAGCTGATCGTACATCTATAGGAATGTACGGAGTGGCAGCATCGACAGGGTTGTTGGATCCGAAAAAGCCAGAAACATCCCCTCTTATGGGTGCGGTTTTACTTACTTCACTCCACCTTTCACCAGAGGCTAGCCTTGCTTGCGCTTCTTTAATGCGGGCTAAGTCCCCTTGATAAGTCTCTATTAAGGGTTCATTACCAAACTTAGTTCCAAATGCGCCCTTTCTTGGGTTTCCTGCCTGCGTAGTTGCGGGCATCTCTAAGCCCTTAATGACGGCGTTGAGTTTCTTCTCAGCGTCTAGTAGCCACTCTTCCCCTTGTTTGTTTGTAGCGGAGGCGGTAGGAACAGGCTTGTCTACTCCCCCTGTTGTAGGTGGGAATTCCTTAACCCCTCTGTCTGTGATAACAGAAGTTTGTCTATATAGATTCCCTAGCTCTTGTAGAGGGCTGTCTCTCCAGAATCGGCTATAAGTGTCTTTAAAGTAGTCCATAGCCTCTTTTGCAGCTAAACCTACTTCGTCCCCTTGTTTAGCCAGAGTTTCCATTTCTGAATCTATGTATTGCAGGAAGGCCCGCATAGGAACGGCAGCATCCTTATTGATAGGGCCGTTAGGGCCAAGGATAGAATCTACTTGCTGTGCAATCTGAGGGCGTATCTCTCTAAAGAAGTAACCGAGATCAAAGTCCGCATTATCCGTAAAGAATTCTTGTAGCCTCTCAGCTACTTCTTCGGCAGTCTCTCTTACTTCTGGAAGGTCTTCGGTAGCCTCTTCTAGTACTCTAGGCTTCTTCAAGGCAATCAGCTTCTCTAACTGGGTCTCTTGTATACCTGTCTTAGCTTTGAGTATATTCTGAGGATCTAACGCTTCTACTTTGTCTAGAGCATTAATAAGTGCGTCTACACCTTCCTCACTACCAATGTCTCCTCCTCGGACTGCGGAGAATAGTTCATCCTTTCGGACAGTCATATTAGTCCACGTACCGAACAGCGAATCCGCTATCTGCTCTTGAGTCTTGTTCTTGAGATTCTGTAACCCTACAATACCCATCTCTTTAGCAGACGCGATAATTTCTTGTAATCTAGTAGTGGGTACGCCATCTAAGCCTTGTAGAATTTCTTCTGCTACCTTAGACTCCGCTCCAGCCTTTGCGGCTTCCAACTGCTCTAATTCCTTGACTCCAGTAGCCAGATCACCTTCTCTAGCTGCACCTGTAAGTGCTTCCGCTGTTCCTCTAGGAGATGTACCTTCTTTTCCTAGTGCAACCGCTTTACCTGTAACTGCACCTTCTAGCTCCGCTACTTGAGCGGCTTCTGATACTTGTATTTCAGGGCGGCCTCTCACGCCATCCATTAGGTTCCGGACTTGCTGTCGGGTAGCATCTGAGAATGCAGGGTTTCTCTCTAACGCCTGAAGGGTGCTGAGCACTAATTCAACTTCATCCTCACCTTCGGCTAGCAGTACCTTAACTGTAGCAGGGTCCCCTTCATCTAAATAACGTATAACTTCATCCATTATCTGTCGGTGGGTTACTATATTAGAGCCGGGTTCAGGGTTAACGCTAGCTATAGTATCTACTAAGTCTTTTACTACCCCTTCCTGCATACCTTCTTTAGTTGGGGATTTTAATACTGTACGCAACGTACCTGTTACAAAGTTAGCTAACTTAGGTACTACCCCTACTACACCTTCCAGAGCTTTAGCGAAGCCCGAACCGTCTACTGCTAAGTTTAGCTTCTGACGTAAGATCTTTTGGTCTGTGGATATACCTTCTTCGTTTGCACCGAAGGGATCTAGATCGAGGCCTACTAGAGAGTCTTCCCCAACGACAATACCGTCGTCTACGTCTACTCCTAAAGTAGATACCCCTCCAGTTTCTACAGCGATAACCTTACCTGTATTCTTTACTATGTTGCCACTTAGGTTTCTAAGTAGGCCTGCGACAAACACGCCCCCTGTACCAAACTCAGTTAGACCTATAGTAACAGAGTCGCTAATGTCATCGCCTGCTTTTACTTTAGGTATAGCGTCCGCAAACCCAGTTAGTGCGTCACCTACAGTATTTAACCCGCTTCCTAGCGCATCCCCTAGAGCAGACTGGTCCTCTTGTTCTTTTAGCGACTGACCCGCTACATTAAATAGAGTACCTATCGTATCTGCTACGTTAGCGGGGACATTACGAAACATAGTCTCCCCTACAACAGTTGCAGTGTCAGGGGTACCTACATCTACCTCTACACCTTGATATTCTATCTTGGTAGGCTTTGGTACTTTATACGACTGCCCTTCTGCATCCTCAAACGCTAGCTCACCAGTAACGAGATCCTTTCCAAAAGGCAGACCTAGCGGCCCCGTTTTGCGTACACGAGGGTCATCTTGGTACTGCTTGAATAGACCCTGTTGCTGCTCCATTGTCATACCTTCATACATACCAATGGTAGGAGTAGGTAATTCTTGGATGGGTTCTATCGTATTCATAGCCGCACTAAGCTCATTAGCTAGCGACAGATAGTCTGCGTCACCTGTGGATTCGTATCTATCTAGCAACTCTTGTAGATCGTTTTCTTGTTTTGTAGACATCTAAGGTATCCTATTGGTTTTTAGCGTTACGGGCAGCTATCTCGGCCTTAATTCTTTTAAACATCTCGTCTTTTGACTCTTGTTTAGCACTAGCGTTACCTGCTGCGTCTAATGTACCACTAAGCGCTTCGGCACTACGCGCAGCTTCACGTCGCGTTGAGGTAAAAGATAGTGATGATTCTATTAACTCCCGACCAGAATCATTTACTAGATTCTTTAGGTAGTCAGGGCTATTCTGAGGCTGCCTTTCGATCATGGCTACAGGAAGTCCAATGCCGTCTAACTGACCCATGTATGCCTTTCTCTCATTCTCTATACCTTCGTACAAGTTAGCAATAATAGTACTTGTCATATTCATAAAGGCTTCATAGTCAGTAGTATCAGAGATAGAGTCTAGCTGTAGTTGTAAATCCGTATCAGAAAGACCTTTACCTTCTTGACCAAGGGCCTGAGCTAAGGCGTAAGCGGATTGTATCCGTAAAGATACATACTGGGCTTGTAAGGCCCCTAGCGCTGTTATCTCTTCTGGCAACAAGGAAAGAAGGCTTGTACCTTTTTCTTCAGATAAGTACTCAGCAAACCCTGTACTGTCTACACTGTAGCCTTGGGCTTTACCCCTTAGTACCGCATCTACGAAGAAGTCGACGTTTTTAGTAACGCTAGTTATACCTGCGGAGGCATCACCTGCGGTAAGGAGAACGTCAGGGTGAGCTGTAACTAGGTCACGTAGTTTTTGTCCTCTGTTTAAGAAAGCGGTGAAGCCTTGTCGCTTAGTGTTAAAATCAGGGGCAATATCTTTAACCTTTGTGCTAAATTTATCTACTAACGCAGGTTCGATTAAGACGTAGTTGACCCCATTTATGGTGTCCCCTAATGGCTTTCCATTTAGTGTCTTCTCACCAGTATTGACATCGTATCGGGCTATACCGTAGCTGTTGCCTTTTGGACCTACCACGCTCATTTTCTGTTTATCAACATCTGAACTTGGCTTTTTAGTAAGTAGCGCTTTTCTATTGTCTTCTGAAATTAGCTGGCCTTTAATGTCTTTTATTCGATTTGTAAGATCAGCACCTTCTACTGGAGTAAGCTCTCCGGCGGCTACCTGTGCATCTACACTTCCTAAAGCAGTAATAGCAGAAGTGACATTGGTAACTTGATTTAAAGTAGAGCCAAACACACTATCTGCGTAGCTTTTAACGAATCCATCTTTTGCTTTCCGCCATTCTTTGAAATTAGGGTAAGCATCGTAGTTGGCCTCGCCATCCGCTGTGTATATACCGGCCTCGAGGAGGTAGTCAAACTCTGCCGCGTTCGTGATTTGGGCAGGCGTAGTTGTGCCATCCATTAGTCCAGCTAACCTATTTTCTTTTAGCTGCTCGTTTCTTTGTTTAGTCAGATACTCCACGGCTTCATCATTATCAGGATTACCCGATAGAGACTGTATAAGCGCATACTTCTGCTCCGGCGTTTGTACGTCTTTTGCTAGCGATTTAATACTCCAGCCTTTACCCAGTGGTGTTGCGTACCCCGCAACGATAGAAACGTCGTCAGGTAAATCTGCAAACTCAGCTAAAGTAGGTATCTCGCCAGTTCTCCTATAGTCCATGTAACCCGAGAGCATATCTTCTCCCCCTACAGCGGCCTTGGCTATCTCTAACGCACGAGCATCTATCTTACCTTGCTTATCAAACAGCTTTAGAAACTTACTTACTTTCAAGCCTTTTTCAGTGTTGTCTGGTGCGTCTTTTTCTTCTATTACTTTACCTAATCCAGTATCTATTAAATTCTGTTTAGCTGGAGTAATTGCATTATCAGGATTCTTAATGCCGGGAATAGCCTCTTCAGTTTGTGAGTCTACCCCAAGAGCGACGGCATTAACTGGCGCTTCTTCTTTCTTAGGAGTATCTAATCTAAACGAAGTAGTACCGGACTCTTCTAAGTCCTTCTTAACTAGAGCATACCTATCTTTAGCGTTTCGATTAGCTTGTAACATTCCATACACAGCTTTCAAAGCAGCCCTACTTCCTTCGTCATCCCCTAGATCTAGCTCATCTACCATCTGCTGAGACTGCTCCTCCAATAGGCGGGAGTCCTCCTTGAGCTTCTGGTATTCGTCGTAGCCGGATAACAAAGTTGAAGCCTGAGTTAGCGCACTCTTTTCTTTTTCACTTTTCATTTTAGAGACCATGTTGTAGGATTCACTAAACCCACCCATGAAACTTGAATATACGTCTGGTGCAGCCATTATACTAACTCCTCATCTTCGCCTTCGTTGTACCCCAACATGGAGTCTTGTTCTTCTTCTGAAGCTACGTCAATTGATTCGTCTTGCATAGCGTTCATTAAGCCTTCTCTGGCTTCTTCGTTGACATCCTCTTCTTCGTCTTCTGGGGTTCTCTCCATTTCTTGTTGGAGTTCAAAATCCAGTTGAGAAGCGTCGACCATTTCTTTAGGGAAGTACATATACTCTGTCTCTACACCCATGTCATAATCTACGTCGTAGCCTTCCGCTAAAATAGAGATGTACTTGGCTAGAGGACCTGCTAAAAGAAGAGCGAAGTCTAAGGTAAATCTACCTTGGGTCATGGCACTCATTACTATTGTCTGAGAAAACTGAGCCACTGTTATTTCGTTTTCTAGTGCGTTAAACACGGCGAACAACTTTGGCTTCTCAGATATAGTATCTAGAAGAAACTCCATAGCCTCGTCTAAGTCTGTGTAGTCTGGTGCTCGTCTCCAAGGGTAGTTCCTTTCGTCAGAGATTAAGTTTTCACCGGGGATTGGCCCATCTATTGCGGCATACTTTTTATTCGCCATCTGTATCACTCTCCTCGGTTTTCTTCTTAGTACGCGATGCTTTCTTTGCTGCTTTTTTCTTAGCAGTACGTCTTTCTTCTAGTACAGTATCCGCAATAGCTTCTAGAGTTTCTAGGGTATATGTAAACGGCTCTTCGCTAGCGTTATCCATTTCTTTAGTGCCTACCCCATCTAGGTAGCGAGCTATACTTCTTTTAAATGCTTTGTTTAAATTCATGCTGCTTTAGTCTCCAGTAAAGAGTAGTTAACCATTAGGTAGTCTAGGTCTCGGTTAAGGAATACAGCTTCAGGGCGTACTTTCTGTACTTCTTGAGCAATAACCCCTGTAGTAGGCATAGAGCCTAAGCCTAACTCTAACGCTTCATCAGTCCATTCCCAAGTGTAGTAACCGTAACCTTCAGGGTTCCACCCAACCTTCTCGATG
>Ga0181388_1000201_pt1 | contig 20326 bp, 26 predicted proteins | sample 11SPOviralmetaG_FD_130120 | JGI IMG/M metagenome (GOLD analysis project Ga0181388, IMG submission 130120) | Marine viral communities from the oligotrophic San Pedro Time Series (SPOT) site, San Pedro Channel, CA, USA - 11 SPOT_SRF_2010-05-17 | ecosystem: Environmental > Aquatic > Marine > Strait...
AAAAGCACTAAAAAAAAGGCACTATAAGATAATGCAACAATTCACAATGTTAGAAATTAATAAGGATTATATGAGTGGTCTTAAAACACTGTTTGGAGAGAAATCTAAAATATATCATAAAAATTTTTTGGAACATAATGAAAAATTTGATATAATTATAGGAAATCCCCCATTTAATTGCGAAGGGTTGAAAAAAGTCCCAACTCAAACAAATAGATCTAAAAAGGAAGATGGTAAAAACGCATGGATACCTTTTTTAAAACACAGTATAGATTGTTTGAATCCGGATGGTTATCTTTTATTTATTACTCCTTCTATTTGGATGAAGAATGATCATCAAATATTTCATTATATGCAGAAATATAAAATACATAAGTTACATACTATGACAAATACTGAAACAAACAAAATATTTCATAAACAAGCACAAACTCCTACCTGCTATTTTTTATTGCAAAAAAAACCTAGCAATCAAACTATTTTTATTTATGAAAAATATCTCTCCACCTATTCAACATATTTTATTAATAATTTAAGTATTCCTCTTCAGGGAGTGTCAATATTTAATAAATTACAACCATATGTAAAAAAATATGATTCTATCCATGTTAATAAAACAAGTATACGTCCCTCTTATAAATCATTTAAATTAAGTGATACAAAAACAGAAGAATTTCCTCATCCTAATATATCTACTTGCAGGCTAAATAAACAATCTCCTGTATTAATAATTAAATACTCTAATAAGGCTTTAAAGTATAGTGGTCAGCAAAAGTTAGTACTAGCACATAAAATGTACGGATTTCCGTACCTGGATACTGATGGTGAATATGGTATATGCAATAGGGATAACTATGTTATTTTGAGTAACCCTCCCAATTTATTACGTTTACAACAATTTCTCTCCACAACATTTTCTATGTTTCTTTTTGAGGGAACAAGATATCGAATGAAATATCTAGAACGCTATATATTTGAACTTATACCAAATATTTGTAACATACCGGATTTCCCCGAGATCATAAACAATCAAACGATATTTGATTTTTTTAAATTAAATTCTATGGAGAGAAAAATGATAATGGTGTTTTTTAAGAGGAAGTATTCATTTTTTATATAAAATTGAATGGATTTAATAATAAAAGAATATCATTATAAAGATGACCAATACTCAATTAAATATCGTGAGCAAGTTGATTTCTCTTGCTGAAACGTCTAAGTTAAATCGTAAGCATGCTGCTGCTATATGTCAAGGTCGTAAAATTATATATAAAGCCGTAAATACAAATCGCTCGAAATTCAATCGTCATTATTCAGTTTGTGGTCATAGTGAGATGCATTGCATACATGCCTTCGCCAAACAAAGGCGGAGGCAATATGTATAGCCTATCTCAGGGTCGCAGGAGAAAAATGGGAAAATATACACTTTATGTTGTTCGACGACATATAAATACAAATTTAGGATTGTGGGCCAAATCTGCTCCATGTGTTCATTGTACCAGAGCCATTAACTATTATGGATTTAAAAAAATAGTTTATATTGATGATAATAAGAATATTAAAGTTGTAAAAACAAAAAATTATAATACAAATTTTATTTCTTCTTGTAATAGACGATTCCGGAAATATATACGGTAATAAATTGAATTGATGTGGAGAGATATATTTTTTAATGTAAATATTCAATGCCACAATTATATAAAAAACGACCATTTCATATAGGAACTGCTAGATTTACTAATAAAACCTATAGTGAAAATATAAATTGGAAGGCTCGAAAAGAATGGGAAGGATGTATATATGGATTTGATAAAAAAATACCTATAAATATCAATACTAATGATTATATCTTTATTATTGAAATGAATAATGAAGATAATAAAATAATGGGAATAGGACTGATACAAAATATATATAAACCCAGTAATCGTTCTAGAATATATCATAGTAGTACATGGAATAGATATGTTTATAAGGGAAATAATCATATTTCTAGAGAAAATATATTGAACTTAAAAAAAGGACCAACCATTATAAAACTATTGGAAACGATATTATTTTATGGTTCTAGACATTTTAAAAGGAGTCAGGGATGTACAATATTAAGTTTTGATAGAATAGCGACTTGTCAAAATGTTATAAATAAAGAAAGAAAAGTATATCGTTGTAAAAAGTGCGGGCTACCAAAAAAAGGACATGTTTGTGGCAAAGAGATAATAAAAAAAATCCTAGAAAATAAAAAATGTCGTTTGTGCGGTGAAACGAAAAAAGGACATATTTGCAAAATGATGAAAAAAGATTTTCAATTATTAAATATAGTTTGTAAATTCTTTACTGATTTGTTTGATCATCCAAATAATGATACATTGGACGCCTAGATCTATATGTTTTCCCATTTGTATATTGTATTCTCTTTTGACCATTTGGTTGATTGATCATAATAGGAATAAATTTATAGTCATTATTTTCCCTTACTATGCGACATTCATTTTTTTTCAATCTAGGAGTAATAAATTGATCATCAATAATTTGGACAACTTGATTATATATTAAGGATACCTTTACAAGTTCTTTATTGCAGTATTGACGAACCTTGTCTAGATTATTTTTTCTTTCGGTGAAGTTACTTACAAAAGTTGCTGCTATATTTTCTCTATCTATATCACTTTTCATCTCATTCCAAAATTCAATAGAAAGATTATATATAGAAATTGTTGTTTCTACAAATGTAGTGCCAATTAGTTCATAAATATGAAGCATACTTTGTTTTTTTTCAAAGGCATTATCGCGTTTAATCAATGTGGTTTTAAAGTTATCTTCTGTAATTTTTTTCATAATATATCTAACTCGTAGATCTTCATTATCACGATTTTGTTGAATTTCCCGACGAATAGGATCTAAAATTGTATGCTGAAAATGTTGTGCTCCACGATGGAGCATAGGCACATAATTTACAATATCACGAATACACTCATTAGTATCTTCAATTTTAAATCTCTTTATACCTTTGATTTTTCTAACGAGGCTACTCATTTGACCGTGATAAGGCAATCCTCCACAATTGACTGCACCCGGATTTTGAACACCATTTCCTCCATTTTGTCTCATAAACTCATAATAATGAGGATTGTGAATTGTGCCAGTAACTTTTAGACCTGTTCTCCAACTAAATGCAATATTACAAGAAGTACACCACATTTGATCACATCCACTAATTTTATAAATAGGTGCAGTGCATTGTGGACAAGGTTTTGTTTCTTGTTTAATTAATTCAACAGCAGCGACTGTGGTAGGGTCACATTCGTGTTGCTCTTTACAATTGGGAGTATATCCCATTGTTTCATGACACTTAGAACAAACTCTAACTTCACATAGTCCACATTTATATCCAGTAGAAAGATAACCGGTGCATTCATCTGCTGGACATTTTTTAATAAACTGACGTTTTTCTTCTCCTCCAATATTACCATGATACCTAATACCCTGAATTATATTTTCTATATTACGAACTTTTGATCTTGCTTGTTGCCATACGACAAGAGCATTTTCAACATCTTGTTTAAGTGCTATAAGTTCTTTTTGGTGTTTGGAAATTTGTACTTGCTGTTCTACCTTAGGCATGGTATCAGGGAATCTAGCCTTTTCTGTTTCAAAAAGCATATCTTTACGATGATTTTTCCATGTTCCACTAAAATAACCTTTAGTAAGAGCATCTTGCATAAACTTTCTATCCCATGGTTTTTTACATCCCATACAATGAGCCACATCTGTTTTTGAAGTAATATAGTATTTAACACATTCTCTACATGCACCTATATGACAATAAGGACACTCTACATTTTTTCTATTAGAATTATTACAGTCTTCACAACATATTCCGCACTGTATTGTTTGTTTTTTTGACTTTTTAGTCTTTTTAGACTTTTTTGAATTTGTAAATAATGATGCCATTTGGATAATATCAATACTATTATATTAACATTATTCTTCAATTTTATGTTTCATTTTTATTAATCCTAAAATGAAGCACGACTTCAATCGGATATACCTTTACATTATCGTTAACTAAACAAATAGATAGTTTAAATACACTACCTTTTAATAGTTTTGGCGTTTTTAAATGATTGATTAATTCAGTATAACTCATTGAGGTTTTAATTTCATAATTTTTATTTTCGGTCCATTTATTTATTTCATTTAGTTCTTTTAATAATAGTAAATTATTACTATAATCCCATTCACATATATTAATTCCTACATCCTTCTGCCAACTAATAAGGACTTCATTTAAAAAATCAAAATAATAAGGTTCTTTTATAATTTCTCCTATTCCAGTTGATTTACACCATTCATCTAAACGAGAAAAATCTCCTAAAATACTTGTACTATTTGATGTTGTAGGTATATTGAAAGCAATGGTTTGGTAAAAAAGCGTTTTAAAATCGTCACCGGAAAGTTCAAGGTAACGTGTTACTTTATCTTTAGAGTCATATAGATTTACTGTTTTTTTAGGTAAACATGTTTCTGCTCTAAATATATTTGCTTTTAATTGTGCAAATATAATACCATTTTTGATTGAATTATTCATTATATATTATTGAGATAGTCTTTACTTTAAAAAAAATTAAGTATATATATATTAATGGATGAAATAGATTTAGATGTTGATAATTATGATATTGATGAATTAATCCAAATATTAAATTTTGATTATACACCTACAAATGAAGATATGATTGTTCAAAGAATAGATATTCTAAAACGTAAATACAAAGATAAATCAAAATATATTAAGTTTTTTAAGGCAGTGGGAAAAAAATTAATAGATAATTTTGAACTATTTAATAAAGAAACATGGCAAGAAAATTACAAACAAGATGACTCTCTATCGGCAAAAGTATTAACTCAACAATATTTAGACAATAAAAATGATACACAAAATCTCATTTTAGATGAAAAGCGTGATATTATCGGAATAAAAAAAGTATCAGAATCAAAAACATTTGCAACAAAAACGACAACACAAGGTACAAGAAATCCAGTTACGATAAACTATATTAGACGAATTGTAAATTTTGATAGTCAATATAGAGAAATATTAAACCCTATTTCTACTACATGTACTGACATAAATGGGAATTATACAAATAATTCTACAAATATTAACAATATTAATCATGTAAATCCTGAAATTAGGCTTTTTCAACCTACTAATTATACCGTAAATTTAAATCAACCTCTAACAAATGTAGTGGATATTTCATTGGAGGGAGTAGAGATCCCAAATTCGTGGTATGTTTTTTCTAGTGATTATGGAACAAACGCATTAAATTTTTCTTCTTTTAGAAAAATAGAACCTGAAAAATTTGCAGATATATATTTACCTGCAATACCAACGGGTTATACATTATCATTTGAAACAATTCGATCTCCTTATTCACCTAGAGTAAGGGATACCGAAATGGGAATAACAAAAATTATGAATGCAGATGGTACAAAAGACGAAACAAAAACATGGTTAAAACATAATGATGATGGCGGTTATTCTTTGTTTTCTAAATTATCCTTTGATGCTATAGAATGTTCAAATATGGCAAATAATGTTTATAGAATTTGGATAGGTCAACATAATACAATATTTACAAATGGTAGCGATCCTATTGTAAATTATAAGTATGAGACTGGTAGAAAATGGAGATTAATAGTTAAAATATTAGATTCATCGGGTATATCTTTACCTGGATTTACAACACTTTATTTTGACAATACTTTACCTAACGAAGCAGTCGGTATAGCCAAAACATTTATAATAAACTCTCAATCTAATTCCACCCCGTCTGAACCTGATAAATATAAATTAGAAATTGATAACGGAAATTTTACACCAACAGAATTATTGGATGAAATAAATAGTTTATGTAGTTTAAATGATATACCGGTAGATTTTACTTATTCTAGTAAAACAGGAAAAGTTTCTATAGAAAATTTAAATAGAAATTATCCAGTGACTATACAATTTTATATTGAAGACTCGGATAGTAGTGGTTGTTCAGCACAAAAGACATTAAATGAGGAAGGTTCAAACACTCCTAGTCCTGGTAATAAAATTGGATACAATTTAGGATGGTTATTGGGATTTAGAATTAAAACTTTGGTGTTGGAGAAATCTGAAAAAAGAACTGCATCATCTTTATTGGATACATTTGGACCTAAATATTTTATTTTAACATTAGATGATTTTAATAATAATAAACCAAATAAAGATTTAATTTCATTGGTAGATAACTCGTCAAAAAATTTCAAGTTGCCTGATTATTATAATAGTCAAACAATGGATAGTAGATTTGGAGTTAAAAGAGATTCTTCTGGTAATATAATAGGAAACACATATTATCCAGGTCACAGTTCTACTGATGCTGATGCAGCAGATTGGCTATGTCAGGATATATCAGGTGAACCTGCACGACGTGGTTGTGCAGAAAATGAACTCAATAATGATTTAATATCTAATTTAACTAAAAAACAACAGTATACAGTTGAACAATTAACATTGGCAAATACTTCTAGTGGTTCCGTTACATTAGATGATGGTACTAAATTGTCTACAGTTGTAAATAGGTACAGTAGCCCTAATTCAAGTGATTTATTAACAAGAATTCCAATTACCACAGATAGACAACAATATAGTACATCTATAGTATTTAGAAATACACATCCAGAATATACCAAACGAGTATATTTTGGACCAGTTAAACTAAGGAAATTTAAAATAAGACTATTAAATGATAAGGGATTTGAAGTGAATTTAAATGAACAAGACTGGTCCTTTTCTATATATGTTACGCAATTATATCAGTTTTAAACGATACAACAATTTGTACAATATCTATATTTTAAACTATCACCTAATAATAGTTCACTGTCTTCATCACTTATTTGTTTAATATTTGGATTTTCTTCTTTGTTTTCATAAATATTATCAATTAATAGTTCTAAGGCATTTTTAATATTTATCCCCTTTTTAACACTTATTTCAATATATTTCATGTTAAAATCATTTGCAAGTATATATGCATCATTTTTAGATATAACTCTTTTTTTATCTATTTTATTACCCACTAATATAATAGGTATATTATCATTATTTTTTTTTTAAATTTGGTTATCCATTCCAAAACATTGGTATAACTTTCTCTACAACTTACATCAAAAAATAACATGCCTCCAGTGATATTATTAAAAAAATTTTCTGTTACACTATGAAAACGTTCCTGTCCCGCACAATCCCAAAATGCTACCTTTACTGTTTCAGTATCATTTAATTTAAATATTTGCGAACTGTACTCTACTCCAATTGTTGGTTCATAAGTATTTACATAATTATAATTTTGTAATAAATTTAAAAAACTAGTCTTTCCAGTATTGTAGTCGCCAAAAACACATAATTTAAATATATAATTGTACATAATAATATATAATTATATTTTTTCTTTTTATATTTATAATTTATATATGAAAACACGAAAAAAAAGAAAGACTACGAAAAATAAAACATTAAAAAAAAAACTTCATATTATACCAGATACTGATAAAACAAAATGGTCTAGTGATTTTTTTGGAGAAAGACAAGTCATAAATTTTAAAAATTATATATCTAGAACGAAGGTAGATAATTTAAATCCTATAAAAGGTAAACATCAAAATAGTATTAAAAAGGAGTATGGTAGAAGATTAAAACTTCAATTAAAAAAGAATAAACCTTCAAGAAAGCAGTTTCAAAATAAAACCCGTAAAAAATATAATAGTAAAACGATTGATAAACAAATCAGTAATATGTCTAATAAGAAATTAGAATCTGTTTATAAATCTTTATTAAAATATGAAAAAACTAAGCAGTAATATTAATAAGATCGAGCATAATATTAAAGTTATTTACTTGTTTAGTAAGCATTTCATTCATGGTTTTATTAAAATCGTTTAATTGTGACATGATTTTTTTATGGTCTTGTGAATATGTTTTTACTAATTGTTTAATTTTAATTTGATTCTCCTCTTTTGTAATATCAAAACATTGCATATTCTTCAATATAAGTTTACAAATAGTATATGCTAATCTTACACTCTTCTTGTTATCTTTTACTTTATGTAGAAATATAACAGGTTTACCCATAATAAATTCTAGTGTAAAGTCCTTGGGTTTATTTGCTACTCCACTTTTTAAACTACATAATATAGCAAAATCTATATCAGTATTATTCTCTATATCTTTATAGAATTTTTGTATTTCATTTTTAGGAACATTTTTTTTATAATTTTTAGATTCAATCATACCATGATGAGTATCATCAATTAACGAAAAATCCCCCTTGTGTCCTTCCTTGCTTGTATGTGTGTCTATTTGACAACCTGGAAAAGATTGAATAAGAATATTATACATAAGGTCTTCTCCTTTTTGTCCTTTTAATGTTGAATTTTGATTTATTTTTTGAAATTCTTCCATCCCTTTCCTATATTCATCTATTTTTTCACAGCATTCTTGTCTTATTTTATTAATCTCAATAGATGAGTTTTGTTTTTCTTGAAGTAATTTATCATAATACTCTTGTTGTTGTGATAAAGTCGCATTATGGAGTTCATCTTTTTTATTCTCTAATAATTCTAATTTTTTTGTTAAATTATTAATTTTCTCTCCATAAAGTCTTTCAAGGCTTTGTTTTATAAGTTCCTTTTCATCGTGTATTTTTGAGTTTAATGAGTCTTTATATTCCCTTTGCTGTTCTCTATTCGTTTTTTTAAGTTCTTGAATAGTAGATAGTAAATCTGATTGAGCAGAAGACATATGATCCATATCTTTTATGTGTTGTTGTGTTAGTTTATCAATGATATCTTCTTTTTCTCCATCTATTACTGTTTTGAATTTTTGAGAAGAATAATTATAGGTGGATAACCCTAATTTTAGTATTTGTAATTTTTTTTCTTGAGAAAATACTAAAAACTCTTTTACATATTTATTATTTGAGGGTAATAAAATTTCTACAAGTTCCTCATCTTCATCCATGTTAATAATAGAAGACTATTCTATTTAATTACTTTACAATATAAATTTAAGAATAAAATAATGATAATATGTATTATGGATTTTTCAGTGACAAATAAAAAAAAAGAAAGAAGTGATATGATATTAGAACCATTACAGGTTATGGTTCAATTAGCATTATTAAAGTATTGTCCAATAGGAACAAAAGTGAGTGTGGCAGACAATATATTACAATTACAGTTCCCTACTATGTTTCAAGGTGTGTGGAGGTGGTATCATCAGGATGGAAAAGATGATTTATATTATTTATTTCATGCAATTCGTAGATATTATAAATGGTATAAAAATCAAAATACAAAGATATATGCGTTTGTGTTGCAAGAAGCGATATCTGGGTTAGAGAATCTAATGATTACATATGAAAAATGTGAACAAACGTCTATTATTCATACGCTGCAACTATATAAAAATGTTTTAGGGATGGAGTCTCCTGATTTATTTAAAGAAAATACTGAAGAAACTATAAATATTGATAATGTGTTTGAAAAAATTAAAGATATGTATGATCAAAAGTTATTAAAGGCTATATTTAACATTTTGCAATTATGTAGTATAATTGAAACGGAAGAAGAAAAAAAACATATGGTAGATGGATTATTAAGTATATTGATCCCGACGAATGAAAAAATACGATTATGGATACGTAATAATTTAACATGTTAGATTTTTTTTTGTGATATACTATTATAACATGTTTGATTTAAGAGAGATTTTAACAAATTTAAATAACAAGATAGGAAATATGGAAATTAATGCTGATAATATTATTACGGTATTGCAATTTGCGATGGAGTGTGTAGAAGTAACTGAATTAAAAGGAAAAGCCAAAAAAGATTTAGCAATAAAGTTAGTTCGTCAGGTAGTCGAGGAAGCCCCAATAAGTGATGAGAAAGAAAGGTTATTATTAGATATGATAGATCAAAAAATTTTACATGGAATGGTAGATTTAGTAGTAGAAGCAAAGGATGGAAAAATAGATATTAATACAATTCATCAAGTAGGTTCAGGTTGTTGTGCTGTTTTTATGAAAAGACGTTAATGTTGTACTGCTATTATAGGATTACAGTATTTTGGATACCATCCTTCTTTGAATACTTGACTTACTAAATGTAAACACGATGAGAAACTAAATCCAGAATGATTATTATTTTCCAAACCTTTACTAATCTTATTATATTCTTCACAGTCTGAGTAACGACCGGAATAATTCTTAATCCAATCTACTAGGTCTAACCTAATAATAGTTTTATACATATCATGAATTTCCCTACGAGAATCCCATCCGTAACCTATATCCATTCTAACCCAATCGTCTGGACTTTCAGGTTCTGGACTATAAATATTTGCTATGGGAATAGAATTATCAATAGGTTCACTTTGAACAGTAGCAACTACGATTGGTATTGTAGACATAATTATTAAATAATATATTTATTATGATATTATTTAATCTTCAATTTTCATCTATAACAGTATTTTTATACCAAAAATACATAATAGCCATAATAACATTTTCTACAAAAGCAACCGTTCCCATAACTAATACAGGTAAATCTTGAATAATCCATCCATGAATACCGTAGAATATATATCCAAACGTTTGAATGATTATTGATATTATACTTAGGTCTTTTGAACTTTTAGTATTATAAAGCCTATATATTTGAGGTATTTTATATACAATTGTGATAGAACTAGCGATCCATCCAAATACTGTTTTATCTGCCATATATACAATTATATAATTATTAGTTTAAGTATGTGACCATAATATTTTTTATTAATTTATAGATAAACCATACATAGTCTTAAAAGTATTTAAATATATGTAAATTCGATGAAAATTACAGAACAGCTCTTTTTTTGCAAAAACTTTTTTGGAAAATGGTAAAATGGACAAAAAAAAAATGTCCAAAATCGGGATTAGCAAAAAAGTTTTCCCGAAAAAAACGCAAAAAAACTATTTATTTAGAAAGATGTAGGTAATTTTTCTTTCAACATGAAATCCAAAATACCTACATAAAATTTAAAGCACTAAAAAAAAAGAACTATTTAAGTAAATTACTTAGAATTTTTTTGGATAGTATATATAAATTGTTTCAAAATGTTTCATTTAGACAAAAAAGTTGCAAAAAGTAGCAAATCATTTTTTTGTAAACATTGTGACTATATTACATCACGTAAATCAAGTTGGGAAAAACATTTGCTTACCAACAAACATAAAAATAATTGTTTCACTTTTGTTTCAAAAAGTTGCAAAAAAGTTGCAAATTCATCATTTAAATGTGAATTTTGTAATAAAATATGTAAAAGTAGGACTACATTATGGAGGCACAATAAAAAATGTAAACATCAAGATGAATTTATAACAATAAAAAAGGATAAATATATAAAAGTGTTAGAAAATGCAAATCAAAAAACAATAAATAATATACAAAATCAAAATAATACGCAAAACATATCGATAAACTTGTTTTTGAATGAGCATTGTAAGAATGCTATGTCTTTAGAGGATTTTATTAAAGGTGTAAATTTAACATTAGAAGATATAAACAAAAATAAGGATTTAGGTTATGCAGATAATATGTCGAATGTTTTAATTAAAAATTTAGAAAATATACCAAATAAAGAAAGACCTATACATTCAACAGATGTTAAGAGACTGAAATTTATGGTGAAAAAGGCCGATGGTTGGGAAAAGGATGATGGTACTGAGGTAGATAATGCTGTTAGAGAATTGAAGTTTAAACAAATACATAGAATAAATGAATGGGAACTGAAGAATCCGGAATTTCAAGAGGATCCAGAAAAAATGGAAGTGTGGAATAAAATGATGACCATTTTTAATAATGGAAAAGATGAAAGAGAAAAAGATAAAAATAGTAAAGTAATTAAAAAGAAACTGGCTGAAGCAATAAATATAAAAAACATGTTACAAGATAAAGTTTAATATATTTTCATAAATAAAAATATATTAAATTTATAATGGGAAATGTAGTAACATTAGTTTTATCATATAGATTAAACAAAGATCATATTAAAAAGATAAAAGAAAATAAAGAAAGTGAGCGAAAAGAAAATATATGTAGTTATTTATATGGGAAATGTAATATCAAAAATGTGCGAATTCCTTTCACATCCAATCAAATATTTAGAGAAGAGAAGAGTGGAAAAAATATATAAAGAAGTGGTTCAAGATGATATTTGGGACAGTAAAATTTATCCACATGAATTAGAAATTTAAAAACAACACCACCATCTTTTTTTTTGCTTAGGGACGGACATCATTTTATTCCACTGTTTAATAGTATATTTATTACCCATTGATAAATTACAACGAGCACATAATGGTTTTAAATTATCTAACTCAAGTGTACCTCCTTTTGATTCTGGTTTATCATGTCCTACATGGAAATCAAAAACTGAAATAGTATTTTTACACCAACGTACGTAACATTTATGTTCAAATTCTTTTCCACAATTTCTAACCCATAATTGTTCCCGCAAGGCTTTGGGTATAGTTTGTTTTTTTTCTTTTTTCTTTTTATAAGTTCTTTTTATTTTAATTTTTCTTTTTTTATGTCGTGCGTGCATACCAGGCATATTATATAGTGTATATATATATTTTTAAATACATTAAAATATATATACTACAAGTTACATAAGGATTTTTCTATTTTCTAAATCTAAAAATTTTTCAGTAGTACATAAAAATGTAGAAATATGAGTGATAGGTTTTAAATATTTAGAAATATTAGTTTCATCAAGAGTCATTTCGTTTCCATAACTATTGTGAAAAATTCGTAAACTAACTTTTATTTTTTTTTCTTTTTCATATTTGGTGATTAGATTACAAATGGAAACCTTCCATCCTTCTTCTGGATTATTAAAAAGAACCCAAAAATTATGTTCATGGTGAAGAGATTCAAAACTTTTTAAAGGGTTGAATGTTTTTGTTCCTAATTTTGCAATTTTATCACAAGGAACCCATTCATCAAAATTATTAGACCAACCTAAAAATTCGACATTGTACATACGACGTGTTTCTATAAAATCATCGCCATAAGGTTCTATTTTTATACCTTTAATGTATGCAGGACCCCATACTTCTATTTTATCTAACACATCTACAAATTCACCCGTCGTCCAATAATCATTTATTACCTTCTCTTTTGTAGGTGTTATCCATGACCATTTATAAAATTTGTTCCAACTATCGGCTAAAGAATTTAATAATGATGGATCAATATTATGTTCATTCATTTGAAATTTGTTATCTTCATTCATCATTAATATCTGGTCGGTGATTCTATTTTTTTCAATAATATATTTTGTATTATTAATCATATTTTTGATGCTATGTGATATTTTTTTAAGTCTTTTGATATCTAGGGGCATAATTAAAAATTCTAAAATATATAGTTCTACATCGGTTGGGATAGATTTTATTAACATAACTATATTATGTTAAGAATATAAGTTTTAGGGAATGTTGTGTGTTTTACTTTAAAAAGTGTTCTAAGGCTTTAAAAAGGGAACTAAAATAAAAGCACTCTCGTCAAAATTGATTATTAATATATCTAAATTATAAATATCAAAGATGTTTTTAGATTCTGAAATAAGTTCAATAAAAACAGGATGGAGAGAAATTGTGGAAAACTGGAAAAAAAATAATCCAGATGAGTGGAAAAAATTAAATGAAAATTATGAAAAATCTTTGGACGATGTGGAAATTTTTCCTCCAAAAGATTTAATATTTCGATGTTTTAATTATTTTGATCCAGAAGATACGAGGGTGGTAATATTAGGACAAGACCCATATCATGGAAAAAGTCAGGCGATTGGATTATGTTTTGGGGTTCAACAGGATTGTAAGTTTCCACCATCGTTGAGAAATATTAATAAAGAGTTGATGAATGATGTAGGTAAAAGTATTGAGGAAAGGAGAGATTTAATACATTGGGCAGAACAGGGGGTATTAATGATGAATGCATCATTAACTGTTGTTGAGAAATGCCCCGGAACTCATATGAAATTCTGGAAAAATTTTACTAAGTATATTATTGAATATATTAGTAAAAATTGTGAAAAAGTGGTGTTTTTGGCGTGGGGTGCATTTGCACATAAAAAGATGGAAAATGTAGATTTAGAGAAACATAATTTGATAGTGAGTAGTCATCCTTCGCCGTTGAGTTTTAAAAGAGCATATAAGAATCATCCTAGTTTTGAAGGTTCACATCCATTTTCAAAAATAAATAAGTATTTAAAGAATAATATAGAATGGTAAATATATGAGTGCAGTTCAATATGTTTTTGGGTGTGATGATTTGAGGGGAGAGATAATGAGTTTTTTTCCTAAAAGATGTTTGCAATGTCATAGAAGAATGAATAATTTATATAAGGATTGTAATAAAAAATTCTATAGGAATGATGTTTGGAGGAGATCAGAGAATGGTAGAATGGAAGGATATTGTAATTGGTGTGTTTGTTATATTTTTGAATATTATTAAAAATCTCTCCATATAGATTTATCCACGCCCTTTGGGCGATGTGGCGAAGCCACTGGATAAATCTAATTTAATTATTTTCCTAAATTAATATTTAATGAGAAAATATTTTTTACAAATTACGGTCATAATGGTTCGTTTTTTCTTAAATAAGTAAGTTAATTGTTACGTAATATGCAGTCACATTATATTGATTATGATACATAATTTGTTGAATTTAGTTCAACACCATTTTTACACCATAATATATTATAATATAAATTTTTTGTTACGATAACTGGTAATATAATATATAATTCATATTTTTGCAACATATAATTTATTTGTTACCATAAATGTATTTTTATATAATATATTTATTTTTATGTGACCATATATGGTATAAATTTTATTATCAACAAATAAATAAAATGTTGAATTTAAATTTTTTGCATAATTATAACAAAAAACTTAAAAAAAAGAACTATATCTCAGAAATAAGTTACATTTTACTTCAAAAAGAGAACTATTTTCCCTAAATTAGTTTAATTTGCAAAAAATATTTTCTCACTAAATATTAATTTTAGGAAAATAATTAATTTAGATTTACCCTCGCCCTCTGGGCGATGTGGCAAAGCCACCGGGTAAATCTAGTTAACGCTCTTTTTTACAATTTTTATCTCATATTCTTGGTTAAAGTTTTCATACTTTGACATAATGAAATCTGTAATTTCTTTTTGAATATCATTTAGAGATATTTCTGGAGTTGGTGGAGGATGTGGTTGCTCGGGGGGATGTTTATCTTTATGTTCGGCTTTGCTAGCGGCAATAACTGCAAGAAGATTAGCCTTTTCGATATCATTTAAATGAACTTCAGGAGTTGGTTGGACAACTGCAGGAGTTGGTGGTTGGACAACTGCAGGAGTTGGTGGTTGGACAACTGCTGGAGTTGGTGGAACAACTGCCGGAGTTAGTATAATATTTTGGGGCGGTGCCTTTTTTTCAGCAATCAAATCTTCAATAGTTTCTTTAATTCTTGTTGCCGCCTTGTGTAGCGTTGATCTTCCATCATAATTCTCTCCATCATCCCCAATAAACTTATTTTTTTGAAATCGTTGATTAATTTTTTCCAACTCTTCTTCAAGTTGTTCAAGTTCAAGTTTCTTAATTTTCTTTTCTACCTTTCTCAAATTTCTCAAATCATCTTCTTTTTTCTTTTTCATATATTGTTCCCAAAATAGATTTGTTCGTTTATAAATCTCATCGAACACTTTAGCCATGCTTTTACTTTTAATTTTAATCCCTTCATAATTATGTTCTCTAATCTGTTTGTTTGTTCCAATTGACAGAATGGTATCTACAATATCTATTCCAGCCGGAAATAACCAGTATGCCCTTCCTCCGCGATTTCTATACATTCCAGACTGTCCACCAAATTGTAGACCTAGTTTTCCAGAAACACAACGATTACCCCTATAAATACGATGACCGGACATCTCCAAATCACTCAATCCGAAATATTCTTTTTCTTGTGTTAATTCATCTTTTGATAGAATACCATATTTTACATAAAATGTAAATCTTTCGTTAAATGTTGGATTGGGCATTAACTTTCCTTCTTCAAGAATTTTAGAATCACCATTATCTTTAGAATAGTAATGATAACATCTGGTTTGAAAATTATCATTTAATATAAACTCTTCATATTGTATTTCCTCTATCTTATCTTTATGAATAATTTTTACTTCTTTATTAGAATGTCTACCCCCATAAACACCCTTGTATGTTTTTATCATATCATCAAATGTTTGTTTATTATTGCGGGTAAGCAACTCACTAAATTCTACAACTGTTACGTTTGACCAATCTTCTCCATCATTTATTGATTGTATTTTCTTTTGAAAATACTTAATTTCGTTTGCATTTGCTTCACGATATTCAAATACATATTTATTTTCTTCTTTACATCTATCCCAATCAATCAAATTAACAAAGTATTGTATATTCCCTTCTTCATCGGTATTTTTAATAAATAGAATTGCTTTGTCTCCCCAAATAATGGATGCATCGGTTAGACCGCAATTCCACTTACCCAATTTATTTTTTCTATATTCAGAGGTATAATATTCTTTTAGATTTTCTGTATTTTTACACCATGCTAACTCTACTCGTTCTTTTGAAAATGTCCCATTATCAATATGTGCGATTGTTTTATCAGATATCACAATTCCTGCCTTTGTTGCATTACCATGATCAAATGAATTGTCTGTCAACTCAAGATACATTGAAAGTTTATCAGGGAAATTAACACGTGCATGTTCAACTTGCTGTGAAAGAGATGGGCTTCCGTCATATTTAGACTCCATAGTTAAAATTAATACTATTTTATACGTAAAATTTATTTTCAATTTTTATATTTTCTCACCATTCTATTTTTTTTTCAAGATTACAATTTATTTTAGAGAAAGGCTGAGATCCCTTAAATGGTGGATATATCTTGTATGTTTTAGTATAACTTAATGGTGATGGATGACTGCTCACTATCATAACATGTTTGTCTTTATTTATATTTTTCATCTTTTTATGTGCAAATGCTCCCCACGCCAAAAACACTACTTTTTCACAATTTTCACTTATATATTCAATAATATATTTAGTAAAATCTTTCCAGAATTTCATATGACTATTAGGGCATTTTTCTAAAACTGTCAAAGAAGCATTCAACATTAATATTCCTTGATTTGCCCAATGTGTTAAATCTCTTCTATCTTCAATAGAAACTCCTACATCTTCTAAAAGTTCTTTATTTATATTTCTTAATGATGGAGGAAATTTACAATCTTGTTCAACTCCAAAACACAATCCAATTGCCTGATTTTTTCCATGATATGGGTCTTGTCCCAATATTACTACTCTTGTATCTGTTGGCTCAAAATAATTAAAACATCTAAATATCCTTTCTTTCTTGGGAAATATTTCTAAATGTCCCTTAAAACTCTCTACCCCCTTTTCATAATTTGCATTTAAATCATACCATTTTTTTGGATTTTTTTTTATCCAATTTTTAATAATTTCTCTCCAACCCGTTTTTATAGAATTTATTTCTGAATCTAAAATCATCTTTAATATTTCTAATTTAGATTTATTAAAGATCAATTTTGACTAATCTTTTTTTCCACAAACCAAAATATCTCCTACACTAAATGGACAAGCCATATTAATCTCATTATCATTATAATTAAATGTTAATTCATCTCCTACATCAATATTTATTAATGCAACAACATTTCTACCTTTAATCAATGTAGTTGGACTAAATGAATGATTCATAAATGTTCCCCATTTATCAATAATGTGTTTATTTTCACCTATATATATACTTTCTCTACTAGGTTTATTTTTGATAGGCCCATTTAATATGAAAATTATTTCACCTTTTTTATATTGACTTTTACTAAATAATCCTAAACCTTTTACCTTTTCACTTTGTTTTACTTCCATTATAATTAAAATTACTATTATATTTTATTTTATTTTAACGAAAGTGCTTTAATTTTAGTTCTTTTTTTAAAGTTTTTTTAGAACCTTTTTTTAAGTTAAAATGCCTTATTCCACTCTTTTATTGTATATTTATTACCCATAGAAGTATTACACCTGCTACAAATAGGATATAAATTAGACAATTTATTTGAACCTCCCTTACTAACAGGTATATCATGTCCTAATGAAAAATCAAATACATTAATAGTATTTTGACACCATTTAATATAGCATTTACTTTCATATTTCTTTCCCATATGTTTTATCCATACTTGTTCTCGCACTGCACGAGGAATAGGTTCTCTAGCAAAACTACTAAATCTTCTTAGCATATACTATATAACTAAATAATATTTATATACTATAATGATAAATATTATACTTCCAACCGATGTAGAACTATATATATTAGAATTTTTAATTATGCCTTTAGATATCAAAATACTTAAAAAAGTATCAAAAACAATAAAATATCATGTAAATAATCAACATTATGTTATTGAAAAAAATAAAATAACCGACAGAATTTTTATGATGAATGAAGATTTATTGTTTGAAAAACAAAAATCCGATTTTCATCCTGCTATTTTAAGTTCTTTAGCAGATTGTTGGCATAAATATTATAAATGGGCTTGGATTGTCCCTACAAAAGACAAAACAAAGGATTATTTTGGAATTGGAGAATTTGTAGATGCTAAAGATAGGGTAGATGTTTGGGGTCCTGCATATATAAAAGACATTAAACTAGAACCAATACCTGATGATAATTTTGAAACACGACGATTATATTTGGTTGAATTTTTAGGTTGGTCTCAATATTTTGATGAATGGATACCGGTTGAAAAAATAGAAAATCTCGGAACTAAAACTTTCTCTCCATTACAAGAATTTGATTCTATAAAAAGAGATGAAGAACACTGGGTTCTTTTTAATGATACTGTAAAAGGTTGGACTATAGTTATTTGTAAAATGTTGATGAATTATAGCAATAACTCTATCAGATTACAAATCCAACACTTACATAATAGAATGAATAGTCAAACTATTTTAATCGATAAACAAAATATTAATCTTTATTTTAAACCTATCTCTAATATTTCTACCTTTTTATGTGATTCAAATAAATTTTTATATTTAGAAAATAAAAAAATTCTTATGTAACTTGTAAGTAATTTATTTTATTAATATACTTAAAAATATACTACTAATATATAATGCCTGGTATGCGTCCTATGCATAAACGTAAGAAACCCAAAAAAATTTATAAGAAAAAACTTAAAAAAAAAACAATACCAAAGGCTCTTAGGGAGCAACTTTGGATAAAAAATTGTGGAAAAGAATTTGAACACAAGTGTTACGTTAGTTGGTGTCAAAATACTATTAACGTATTTGATTTTCATGTAGGTCATGATAAACCAGAATCAAAAGGAGGTAGTTTAGATCTTGATAATTTAAAACCATTGTGTGCTAGATGTAATTTATCAATGGGTAATAATTATACTATTAAAGAATGGAATAAAATGATGACACCTCAAAAACAAAAAACTAGTTGGTGGTGTTGTTTTTAAATCTCTAGTTCTCTAGGATAAATCTTACTATCCCATATTTCTTCTTGAAATACTTCGTCATAAATTTTTTGCACTTTTCTTTTTTCGTAATAACGGATTGGTGTCGCTAAAACATGACACATCTTTGAAAAAATATTTCCCATATAAATAATTAGATAGATTCTTTTTTTTTGATTTTTCTTTACTTTTATTTTCATAATCTTTATTTAATCTATATGACATAACAATAATAACTGCATTTCCCATTACATTTTTAATATATTTTTATTTTTTAAAATATATTAAATATCAACTTGTATTACATCTTTTATATTTATTACTTCTGCTAATTTCTTTTTTATTACCTTACTATTTTTATCTTTTTCTTTTTTATCTTTACCACTATCAAAAGTAGACATTAGTTCATTCCACTCTTTCATTTTCTCTGGGTCTTCTTGAAAATCAGGATTATTTGTTTCCCACTCATTTATTTTGTTTATTTGTTTAAATTTAACTTCTCTTACAGCATTATCTACTTCTGTTCCATCATCCTTTTTCCATCCATCTGCTTTTTTTACCATAAACTTTAATCTTTTTAAATCAGTTGAATGTATAGGTCTATCTTTTCCCGGCATATTTTCTAAATTTTTAATTAA
>Ga0181388_1000204_pt1 | contig 20122 bp, 17 predicted proteins | sample 11SPOviralmetaG_FD_130120 | JGI IMG/M metagenome (GOLD analysis project Ga0181388, IMG submission 130120) | Marine viral communities from the oligotrophic San Pedro Time Series (SPOT) site, San Pedro Channel, CA, USA - 11 SPOT_SRF_2010-05-17 | ecosystem: Environmental > Aquatic > Marine > Strait...
TATTAATATGGCAAGTAGAGCTGAAAATGGTGGTCACAGTACTAAGGCAAAAGGATTTGATAAGCGCAAAAATGAGTACAAAGAAGTACTTAAAAATGCGTTAACCTTTGATGATCTAAGCGCTGTTATAAAGATGCTGTTTAATAAATCTGTTAAGGATAAAGATGTTAATGCCTCTAAGATCTTATTAGAGTATTACCTTGGCAAGCCTACGCAAACTATTGAGCAAAATAATACACATACTTTAAACGAAGGTTTTGATATAAGAAAACTTTATGATAAAGAAGCACAAGAGTAAGTGGTCCAATTTAGGAAATGATACCAGATTTTTTATAATTACAGGCGGTCGTGGATCTGGTAAATCTTTTGAGGTTGGAAGGTTTGCAAGCCTGTTATCTTTTGAAAAGAACCATAAAATACTTTTTACTAGGCAAACAATGACTTCTGCTCACTTGTCTATTATACCAGAATTTCAAGAAAAGATTGAGCTTTTAGAATTACAGCCATACTTTGACGTTACAAGAGGTGAAATAAAAAATACATCTTCTGGTAGCTCTATAATTTTTAAAGGCCTTAAAAGTAGCTCTGGAGATCAGACAGCGAACTTAAAAAGTTTGCAAGGCACAACGACTTGGATATTAGACGAAGCCGAGGAGCTGGTAAATGAATTTACTTTTGATAAAATAAATCTATCTCTAAGGCAAAAGGGCGTACAAAATAGGGTGATCTTGATCTTAAACCCAGCCACAAAAGAACACTGGATATACAAAAGATTTTTTGAACAGGCCGGAGTAAAGGAATCTTTCACAGGTGTAAAAGGTGATGTTACTTATATACATAGTACCTACTTAGACAATACAGAGAATTTAGATCAAAGCTTTTTAAATGAGATAGCAAGGATCAAAAAGAATAACCCTACAAAATATGAGCATGTTATTTTAGGTGGCTGGTTAGACAAGGCCCATGGAGTTGTTTTTACTAACTGGAGCTTTGGCAATTTTAACCCTAATAATAAGCAGGTTTCTTATGGCCAAGATTATGGTTTTAGTATAGATCCCACAGTTTTAATTTCTGTAGCTATAGATAAAAAATTAAAGAAGATTTATGTTAAAGAGCATTTGTATAAGGCCAATTTAACTACAACACAAATAGCATATATAAACAAAGAAATTTGTGGCACATCTTTAATTGTTGCAGATAGTGCAGAGCCCAGACTTATAAACGAACTTAGCAGACAGCAAATAAATATTGTACCATGTGAGAAGGGCGCAGGGAGTATTTCTTTGGGTATTGCCTTAATGCAAGATTACGAAATTGTTGTTGATCACGACAGCCAAAATATTGCAAAGGAGTTAAACAATTATGTGTATGCAGACAAAGGCAGCAAACTTTTTAAAGACGATTTTAATCATGCGATAGATGCGATTCGTTACAACGTCACATATAATTTAGGAGGTTCGACAGGTGTTGAGATTAGATAAATAACAATAAACAAAAAAAATCGTTTTTAATATATGAAGTTAAAGCTACCAGAAAATATAGAAGATATCACTTTGGACCAGTACCAAAAATATACTGTTTTAGTAGGGCGTGAAGATCTTGACGAAATATCTTTTAACAAAAGGCTTATATCTATTTTTACAGATCTTAAATTTAGAGATATTGAAAAGGTAGCTTATAAAGATTATGAGCTTATTGTGGCCCAGATAACTTTAGCACTAACACAGGAAGCAGAATTTAAAAGTACATTTAAAATTAATGGCGTTGAATTTGGATTTATACCAAACCTAAATGATATTAGTACTGGTGAATATGTTGATCTTTCAACGCATGGCACAACTATTGAAAATATGCACAAGGTTATGGCTGTATTATTTAGGCCAATTAAGAGCAAAGATTTCTTTGGCAATTACGAAATAGAACCATACACAGGAACCAAACAGTATGCAGAATTAATGAAGTATACACCATTGAGCATAGTAAATGGAGCGCTGGTTTTTTTTTACAATTTATCGAAGGAATTAAGGATAGCTACCCAGAAATCTACGATAGCAGTACAAGCGAAGGTCAACGAGCTTCAAGCTATTTCGAAAAATGGGGATGGTACGCAACAATAGCAGATCTAGCAGATAATGATATTTTAAGGATAGATGCTGTTTTAGAAAAAAGTGTACACGAAATGCACATCTTTTTGGCCCACAGGCTAGACAAACAGAAGTTGGAAGCGATGCTAAGAAAAAAAGGAAACGTTACAGAATTATAAGATATGAACGCATATACAAGATTATTAACCCAGATCAAAAATAGCGCTGCCCAAACAGACTATATTAATACGATCACAAGGGGCCAAGATATTGATTTGAACAAGGGAAATATCTTTCCATTATTTAATATTGATATATTAACTGGTAGCTTTACCAGCAATGCAACAGTAGCGTTTAATGTTAGTATGCAATGTTTAGATATTAGAGATATAAACAAGGAGATCGTAAACGATAAATTTTGGTTAAATGATAATGAAGTTGACAATCATAACCAAACACTATCTTGTATTAATGAAGTATGGGTTAAGCTTCACAGGGATTTTAAAAATAACAATGTTACAGCCTCAGAAAATCCAGAGTTTACAAAGATCACCTTTTCAGATAAAAATTTATTAGATGGCTGGGAGATAAAATTTAGTGTAGAGATGCCAATTTCAGAATTTGATATTTGCCTATAGATGAATCAAGCAGAATTAACAAAGACTTTAAAACTGTTTTCAGATAGCGTTGAGATTCAAGCTAAAAACAATCTAGCTGCAAAAGATAAAAATGCAAGTGGTGGCTTATCAGAATCTATAACCAGCTTTTTAAAGATGGAAAAAAACGGTTTTGAACTGTCTTTTTTCTTAGAGGATTATTGGAAATTTGTTGACTATGGGGTTAAAGGTGTTGGAGGTAAAAAAGCAGATGGCAGTAAATGGGATCTAAAGGAGGTTACAAATAATAAATTTAGTTATAAGGAAGGAGCTGAAAACAGGCCGGCTCCAAAACATTTTAATAACTGGACCGTCTTAAAAGGTATAGCGCCAAGAAATAAAAAAGGACAGTTTACAACAAGAAAAAGTTTGATGTTTGCGATCTCAAATAGTGTATGGCATACAGGTTTAGAAACTACAAATTTCTTTACAAAACCTTTTTATAAAGAATTTAATAAGTTAAGAGTTGATTTAAGGAAGGCATTTTCAATAGATGTAAAAAGCTTTTTAGAATCTAGTTTAAAAGAGTAATTATGATAAGATCATTAAGCCCGTACTACATTGATACGCCTTTAGTTTATGGAGGTGTAACTTGCGACAAATATACGTTAAATGTTTGGGTATGGAACGGCAACAAGTCAACGCCAGATAATACAAATAGCTATCAAATAACCTACGAAAATACTACAGCTTCGACTGGATCGCATAGTATAAATATCAATGCAATTATACAAGATTATATTGAGTTTAAAGAACCTACTCCTTCACTTGTTGCAGGGGTTCAAATAATAGATGGAGATAACCAACAATGGGTATACACTTACGTAACTTATGATGAGGTAGCTACTCTGTACCATGAAGATACAGAGATAATGGCCTTAGGGTATACGTATGGAAATGAGGGGCGTAATATTACAACAGTAGCAAATAATACCCTGTTAAAGCCACAACAATACAAAGTTAATCAAGCAGGGAGTTTTGTATTTCCTATTTATGTTCCCGTAACCATAGCGCCGGCGGTATCTGTAAGCGTAAAATCTTATCCTGCTTTGGCCATAAATTACACAGCTACACCTGCACAATCCAGTGACAGCGGCGAGATTGTTAAGTATCTTTGGATAGACGTTTCAGTAGCTACAAATGAATCCTATATAGAGATAATCTGGAACGACAAAACAACTACTTTAGATATTACAAGAGAGTGTAAATATAATCCTTTAGACTTATTTTTTCAAAATAAAGATGGCGCCTTACAAAGCTTTACCTTGTTTAAAAAACAAGAGGAAACTATAAGTGTAACAGATAGCAGTTTTGAGACTAACAGAGGTCAGGCAAGTGATGGGTTTCACCAATTTGTAAGGTATGGTGTACAAGCAAGAACCAGATTAACGGCAGAGAGTGGCTGGCTTGATGAGGATATGAACGAGGTACTAAAGCAAATACTACTTACAGAGCGAATATGGAGTTTTGATAGTGGTGTATATACTCCTTTGAACTTGAAAATGACTTCACAAAGATTTAAAACTAGGCAAAACGATAGGCTAATTAATTATACAATGAGCTTCGAAAAGAGTTATAACGAAATAAACAATATATAAGCATGGTTAATCTATACGTTAACGGCGAGTTATTGGATCAGTATAAAGACGAAGCGGTAAATATTGTAAGCTCTGTTTTAGATGTGAGCGATATAACAAAAAATACAGGCGATTACTCTAAGACTTTTACAGTACCGGCCTCAAAAAATAATAACAATATTTTTAAACACTGGTACAACGCCTCTATAGATAACGGTTTTGATTCCAGAACAAAAGTTGATGGTAGTATTGATATAGACGGCGTGCCCTTTAAGCTCGGAAAGTGGCGCTTAAATAAATGTAATATCGTAAAGGGTAGGCTTGAAAGTTACACAATAAATTTCTTTGGAAATCTGCCAAACATTTCAGATACTGTAGGCGAAGATATGTTAAGTGATTTGCCTTTTCCTACTTTAAACCATGACTGGACCAGCGCAAATGTTATAAGCGGTTTAAGAGGTGCATTATATGGTGGAGACATCGTTTATACTTTAATGGCTAACAAGCGATATTTTTACAATAGCCATTCAGGAGCGCCAGACGTAGACGATACGACTATAAATATAGCAAACGATGCGAGTACATCTCATGCAACCGGCGTAGTATGGAGCGATCTAAGGCCTAGCATAAAAATAATAAAAATAATCGAGGCAATAGAGGCAAGGTATAACGCTGCAACTTATGAGAACCCTATTGTATTTTCTAGGGATTTTTTCGGTACTACAGAATTTAAAGAGCAATACCTTTGGCTCAAGGCAGACGATAGGGCGGCGATAGGTGGCGGCAAGGAGATTGTAGATTTTACGACTGGAGATGGAACTTATATAAATTTAACCAGTAATATAGGAACTTTTGAAACTATAAGAACGGGAGCTTCAAGGCAAAGATTTAGTATAAGTAATATCATAACCCCTGCGGCTGGTTACGAAAATGTACCCTATACTTTTATAGTTAGAAACGAAGATACAAACGAGGATGTTTACGCTTGGAGTAGTGAGCAATGGGCTAACGGCGATGGCGTTATATCTATAGGAACCAATTTATTTTCCCCAGAAGGTACAACTACTTTTAAATTTACTTGGCACGTAAAAAGTAATGCAAAAATAGAATTCACATCTTCTGTTGGTGTAGTTAAATACGTTGCAGATATACCAACAATCGCAAATATAACTACAGGATCGCAAACTTTAATAAATAAAGTAGTTATAGCCGACGAAATGCCAGAGTTAAAGATTGTTGATTTCCTTAAAGGTATTTTCAATATGTTTAAACTTGTAGCAATTCCAAAAGATGACGGCAGCGTATATATCAACTCGCTTGATTCTTATTACGCACAAGGCCAAAGATATGATGCAACTAAGTACGTAGATTTTGCAAAGTTTGACGTAGACAGGGGCGAGCTTTTAAAACGTATTTCGTTTGAGTTTGAAGATCCAAGTACTATTATGAATATGCAGTTTCAAAAGACAGCGGCAGACGGTCAAGGTTACGGCTCATCACTTGTAAATGTGTACGAGAGCTTAACGCCTAAGAAACTAATTGATGGCGATAGTTTGGAGGTTAAGCTGCCATTTGAGCAAATATACTTTGAAAAGCTAGTAGATCAAAATACAGGTATAGCAACTACGAATCAAAACATAAACATACAAACAGGTGTAATACTAGACGATAATTTAAACCAAGTTGTACCAAAACCGGTATTGCATTACGTAACAAATCAAGATATTTCGAGTACTCCTATACGATTTGTTGATGACTTAGGAAACGACGACATTCTTAACCAAAATTTACTTTCACCAATACATCACTTTGGAGTTGAAAACCCTATGTACTCAAATCTATTTGAGGCAGAGTATAGCAACTTTACAGGCGAGACTTTAGTAAATAACCTATACAGCATACATTATAAAGATTATGTAGAGGCGATATTTAAGCTAAAGCGCAGAACGTTTAGATACACAGCAAATCTACCTATACAGATAGTTACAAGGCTTGAGTTAAACGATGTAATTGCGATAAATAGTATAGACTACAGAATAAATAAATACTCTTATAACCTTTTAACTGGCTTAACTAAGTTGGAGTTGATTAATGGTTTTGATACTACCCTAAAAAATAGGGTATACATACCTTCTACTATAACTGTAGGGCAACTATTTGAAAACTTAGTTTTTAACGTTGAGGGTATTGCTACTGATTATGTTGTTACAAAAATAGATACTGGAGACGGCGTAACTTGGGCCACAACGTCTGTAATTGGTACAGATAACAATTTGGCTGGTATATCGGTTTCTACTATGGGAGCTGGCACAATTACGCGAACCATGACAATAAGATATGTAGGAAATGGAGTAACAACAGATATAATAATATTGCAAAACGAATAAGTAATGATAGCAGAAATTATTAAGGTATTAAAATGTGATGATTTTTATAACGCTGGTAAGTATACAGAAATAGCAAAAGGGAAATACGAAATGGTCCATACATGGAACGATTTTTTAAGAAAACTTAAACGCCAACAAAAATGATAGAAGAGGAAATTAAAATTACCGGTAATACTAGCGAGGCCCAGAAATCTTTTGAGGATCTTGGAAAGATAATAGCAGAACAAAAACAAATTACTATTGAATTTGAAAAGGAGCTTATAGATCTTGAACAGCAGCTTGTGGCCACAGGAAATGCAGACTGGAACCCAAAAGGTGATGCCTTAAAGAAAAAAATAGTAGGCATAAAGGAGGCTATAAAAGATCAAAGAATTGCGCTAAAAGACTTAAACGGCCAAAGAGCAAAGGCTAAAAAAAGTCAAGAAGATTATACAAAAGGATTAAGTAAAACTTCTGGAGTTGTTAAGGTGTTAAATAAGCTAACAGGAGGTCTGGCCGGTGAGCTTTTGTATTTAGGTAAGGCAGCAATGAAGGGCGGAAAGGCAATGAGGGTTGCGCTCATTAGCTCTGGTATTGGTGTAGCCGTAGCTTTGATTGGCCTATTGGTGCAACACTGGGAAACTATAGGAGAGTTTTTAGGTTTTATAAATAGTGACTTAGAAGATCAAGTTGCACTTAATGAAAGGAATTTAGATTTAACCGGACAAGAGATAACTCAAATAGATCTAAAAATTAAGCTAGGTAAAAAAAGAGGCGAAAACGTAGATGATTTAATTAAGAAAAGAAAGGAATTAATTAAACTTGAAAAACAGCAAACATTAAATAGCATTGCAGATCTTAAACTTCAAAAAATAGAATTAGAAAACGAAGCCAAAAAATTAACCTTTATGGAGCGTATGGGCCAAATTTTTGTAAAGACAAAAGATCAACAAGGAAAAACAACAAAAGAGGAACAGGATGCAATAGATGCTAAAGAAAAACAAATAACAGACTTAGAAAATAAATTATTAAATATTGAAATCAACGAGCTACCAGATGCACCAAAAGTAAAAACCCCAGAGGAAAAAGAAAAAGAACAAAAAAGGCTTCTTGATCGCGTTGATAAATTACAAAAACAATCGCTTGAAGTAAGTTTAAGCAAAGAAGAAAAAGAAATACAGGCGGTTAAAGATAAATATGACGAAACTATAAAAGCTGCAAAACTTGCAAATATAGAAACTGGAATTATAGAGGAAGGGAAGCGCGAGGAGCTGGCCTTAATAGATGCAAAGTACAGAGAACTAGAGCTTGAAGAGTTTGAAAAACAAGAAAAAAGAAAACAAGAAATTCTTGATGGCATAGGTGTTGAAGGTTTGGAGGCCAAGATAAAAGCAATAGAAGATAAGGCAGAAAAAGATGCTAAAGAACTAGAGGATTTGGGCGCTCACAGGGATCAAATCGAGGCTATCTATCAAGAGAGTGAAGATAAGATCGCGGAAATAGTAAAAGGAGCTTCTGATAAAGTAAAAAAGGAAAATAAAGCCGCTGGAGATGCAGACGTAAAAACCGCAGAAGAGGTTGCGGCTGCAAAGGATGCCGTTATATGGAACTCTGTTGACAATATAGATCAAAGTTTTAAAGCGCTTGCAGCTTTAGACGAGGAAAACAAAGGGCTACAGGCAGCCTCACTTATTGCCAGCAACTTGATTGGCGCAGCCAAAACAATACAAAGCACAGTAGCGGCAAACGCAGCGGCTACAGCGGCATTTCCTTTAACCGCTGGGCAGCCATTTGTAGCAATAAATACGGTGGCAGCAACTTTAGGTATTGCAGCAAGTGCGATGGCAACTCAAAAAGGTTTGGCAGCACTTGGAAAAGGTGGTGATACAGGAGGCGCTACAGGTTTAGATGGTGCAGGAGGTGGACCAGCAGCGCCAGAGTTTAATTTAGTAGAAGGTAGCGAGAGCAACGCGATACAGGAAAGTATACAAAGCGGCAGCGATCCAATTAAGGCCGTAGTAATTAGCGGCGAAATAACAACAGCCCAACAAGTTGATCGCAATATAGTAGAAGGTAGTGGTATATAAAAATTATCTATACAAAAACCATAACAATAAATAAAATTTATCGTTTATAATATATGAAAACGTTTGAAGCTAAGTTTAAGGACAATTCAGATGGAGTTTTTGCTATTAGTTTAGTAAGCGCTCCGGCCACAGGTGAACACTATATCGCTCTTTCAGAACAAGAAGAGATTGTAAAGCTTTCAAAGGTAGACGAAGAGCAGCGTATTTTAATGGGTTTAGTTTTACAGCCTAACCAATTAATCTACAGAAAACAAGACGATACAGAATTTAATATAGTCTTTTCAGAAGATACAATTAAAAAACTATCACATAATTTTTTCAAATCTGGATTTCAATTAAACTCTAAGCTTGAACACGATACGCCTATTGAGGGCGTTAGTTTCGTGGAATCTTGGCTAGTGGAAAATTCAGATATAGATAAGTCGGCTAACTTTGGTTTGAGCTATCCTAAAGGATCTTGGCTTGCTACAATGAAAGTTGACAATGATGAGATCTGGGATGATTATATAAAGACAGGAAAGTTAAAAGGTTTTTCTGTTGATGCGATAGTAGACTTACAAGAAGTTAATTTAAAATCCAATATAAAAATGAGTGAAGAAAAAAAGAATCTTCTTGAAAAGATGGAAATCTGGTTTACAGAAAACATCTTAAATCAAAAAGAGGTTAAAATGGGCAGCGTAACTAGCGGCGATATTACAATTATGTTTGATGGTGATAAATTAGAAGTAGGAACTTCTTTGTATATTATGGTCGAGGATGAGAAGGTATCTTTACCGGATGGTGAATATCCTACAGATTCTGGTATGATCTTAGTAAAAGATGGCCGAGTTGAAGAAATGGGTGAAAAGCTTGAAAAGTACGAAGATAAAAAAGAAGATAAAAAAGAGGACAAAAAAGAAGAAGAAAAAGTTGAAATGAAAGAGGTTCAATTTGAGGAAGTAATGAAAATGTTAATGAGCAAACAAAGCGAAGGTTTTGAGGCCAAACTTTCAGAACTAAAATCTTCTTATGATGTACAGCTTGCAACAGTAAACGCAGAACTGTTAGAGCTAAAATCTGTGAAGGCAGAGTTGGTAGAGCTAAAAGAGCAGCCAGCAAGTAAGCCAATTATAGCAAAACCAGCACAGGTAGAGTTAACCAGAAATGGTAGATTATTAGAAAAATTAAGAAAGTAATAAATAAGTTAAATTAAATAAAAAAATGGCAACAACAACAACAGTATCAAGTAACTACGCCGGAAAAGCGGCTGGTGAGATAATCGGTGCAGCTTTTCGCGAAGCAGATACACTTAGATTAAATTTAGTAACTGTAGCGGAAAACGTAAATTACAAAATGAATTTACGCAAAATCGCATACACAAATGGAACTACAGATTACTCTTGTGGATTCGTACCAGAAGGTGCGGTGACTTTGAGTGAAAAAGTTTTAGAGATCGAAAAATTAATGAACCCAATACAGGTTTGTAAAGAAGATTTCAGACAAACTTGGAGTGAGGATTCAATGGGAGCTAGTGCTTCAAATCCAAACGCGCCAGCAGATATCATGGAAGCAATTTCTATGGAGCTATTGGCTTCACAAGCTGAAAAAGTAGATACAGATATCTGGACCGGATTAGCGGCTACGGATGGAGAATTTGCTGGTCTTATCGAGCAGTTCGCAGCAGATGGAAACGTAGTAAAAGCTGGAAACGGTATTACAGCACTTGCAGCAGCTACAACAGAGGCAAACGTTGAGGCTCACCTAAAGGCAGCACTAGCGGCTGTACCAGTAGCAATTAGACGTAAAGACTTAACAGTTGCAGTTTCACCAGATGTATTTCAGGCTTACTCTTTCTACCTTATTTCAAAAGGTATTGCAAATGACGGTAACGCAGAAGCAAAACAAGTGAGATTTGGGCGTTACACAATTACAGAAGTAAACGGCTTACCAGATAACACTATTGTTGTTTTTGAACCTAAAAACGTAGTTTTTGCTACAGGTTTACAATCTGATATGAACGAGCTTTCAATGGTGGACGAAGATTCTATCGGGCTTTTAACAGGTCAAGTACGTGGGAAACTAGTATACGGTGCTGCTGTAGGTTATTACAACAGTGAAGATATCGTATGGTTGTTAACTACACAAGCATAATAATTAACCAAAACAAAGCTATCAGTTGGATAACTGACTGATAGCTAATGTTTTATAAAATATAAACACAAATGGCGTGCGACGTAACACAGGGCAGATCTAAAGTCTGCAAAGATGGGCTGGGAGGCCAAACAGCTTTATATTTATATAATAGTATAGAAGATGCATTTACAGTGGTAGCTGGTGAGGCTACAGCGGTTAATGCTGGATTAACAGAGGTTTTTAAGTACGAGCTAGAAGGTGATGGTAATACTTTAGAGCAATCTATGGAAGGATCAAGACTAACTGGATCAAGAGTAAATACACAAACCCTAACAACAGTACTAAAAAAGATCGATGCTGCAACCAATGCAGAATTAAATCTTATGGTGGCTGGATATCCTCAGGTAGTTGTTGAAGATAGAAACGGGAAGCTTCACGCTTTGGCACTTGATGACGGTATGGATTTCACCGCAGTTTCAAGCAGTGGTGGCGCAAAAGCTGATATGAACGGTTATACCTTAACTGGTGTAGCAACTACAGCAACACTTGCACCAATATTAGATTCTGCAACGGCAACAGCTTTTAAAGCTTTAGTAGCGTAAATATTATATAAATATATATCTTAAAACCCTGTTTTTAATTAGACAGGGTTTTTTTATAACAATAAATGACTTTTTTCGTTTTTAATATATGATAGTTGTAAACCCAACAGACGTAACTCACAATGTAGAAATAGTATTAAGAAAATCACCTAGCACTACAAATTTTACGCTAGAGCTGAAAGACGATATTACAAAGGTTGTTACTTCTATTGTTGTTACTTATACTGTAGTAAATCAAGGCAGAATTAACTTTAGCTTTGATCACAATTTTAATAGTGGCGATAGCTATCAAGTAAAAATATTAGACGTAGACAATACGATTCTTTATAGAGGTCTATTATACGCAACCAGTCAAGTAACACAGGAATTTGAGTTAACAGATGGTAAATACTTTTGGAGCTAAAAAATGGATATAAAATTAATTACACTGGCCAGCTACGTTAAGCCGGAAATAGTAGAAAATAAAAACAAAAATTGGGTTTTAAATGGCCACAAAAATAGTTTTTATCAATACATTATTGATAGAAATAATGGATCTGCTACAAACTCTTCTATAAACAGCACGTACATAAGCTTGATATACGGCAGAGGGCTTGATTTTAAGGATGGTTTACAGGGTGTTAATGATTGGGCATTGCTACAAAAATATCTTAGGCCACAGGAGCTTAGAAAGGTTATTGCTGATTTTCAAATATTCAATGAATATTCAGTACAAGTTATAAGAACAAAAGGCGGCGGTTTATCAAGTATAAAACATTTACCAAAGCAATTAGTTGCGCCTTCTATAAAAAATGAAGATGGCGAAATTGATAGCTATTGGTATTGTGAAAATTGGAGTAATACAAACAAATACAGGCCGGAAAGATTTCCAGCTTTTGGAACTTCAAAAGAAGCTATAGAAATATACGTAGGTAGGCCTTACAGAGTTGGTGATGAGTACATAAGCAGCCCAGATTATTTAGCCGGTTTACAGTATGCTGAAATGGAGGAGGAAATTTCAAATTTGAATATCTCTTCTATAAGAAATGGCTTATCTGCTGGTTATATAATTAACATACCAGACGGTAAAAGCTGGGGTGATGAGGAAAAAGACGAGTTTGAAAGACAAGTTAAAAAGAAGCTTACTAGTTCAAGCAATGCCTCAAACTTCATTATTTCGTTTAATGGCCGAGACGTAGAAATTGATATAACGCCTTTTCCAGTAAATGACAATATTCATAAGCAATGGGATTTCTTAACTACAGAGTGTAAAACCCAGTTAATGACGGCGCACAGGGTTATAAGCCCTTCACTTGTTGGCCTATCTTCTGCGAGCGGATTTAGCTCTGTAGCAGACGAAATGGATATGAGTGAAAAGCAAACAATGAAGCGAGTGATAAAGCCAAAACAAGATTTTATCATTGATGGTATTACAGATATATTAAGTCAATTTGATATAAATTTAGATTTATATTTCAAGCCATTAACAGAGGAAATAGAAGATATTGTTGAAGAAATTGTTGAGGATAAAAAAGAAGAGGTTAAATTAGCCGGCTTTGATCCTGACCAGAAACGCGGACCAGATGGGAGGTGGGGTTCTGGAAACATAAATACTGAAAAAAAAAACTGTTTAAATAAAAGCGATTTAAAGAAAAAGGCAGCAAAAACAACAGCAAAGCAAGTTAGTGATTATATAAGTGAGTTAAACAAAACTAAAAATAGCGATCCAAGTAGATACTGGTCAGTTGATAGTGTAAGTAAATCAGATGCAGAAAAAAGCATTATAATAAATAAAAATTATGGCGCGGTTGCTGTAAGTGGTGAAGGTGATATAAAAGGATTATTTAAGAAATTAGACAGTAAAGAAAAAGGAGTTGGCGGAAAATTATTAAAAGATGCTGTTGATGCTGGCGGCAGAAAATTAGATAATTTTGATAACTATCTAACAAAAATATATTTAAAAGCTGGGTTTAGAGTTGTATCAAGAACACCTTTTAATGAAACGTATGCTCCAGACGGTTGGGTTAAAGATTTGCATGGTACGCCAGATGTTGTGGCAATGGTATATGATCCAAACAAGGATTTAGATATTACTGAAAAAATGTTTAGCGATCCAAATACCGGCTATGATCAAATGATAGACTATAGAGATAAAAGCTTAGTTTTGTGTGGCGAAAAAAATGTAAATTTATCATCTCAAAACGTTGATAGATTAATCTCTTTAGGTGAAGTTGTTGGCGATGACTGGGAAATTATAGAAAATGAAAGATGCGATGAGATCACATTTTCAGAAGGTGATTTGAATTTAATTGAATTGGCTCAAGCGCCAAAGACCAGTAATAAAAAATCAAAACAAGATACAAGCTTGTTTAAAGTTAGATATCAATACGCAGGATCTAAAAAAGGTGAACGCGATTTTTGTAACAAAGTTATAGAGGCCGACAAGGTATATCGTGAAGAGGATCTAAACGCTAATTATAACTATAATGAAGAGCTAAGCCCTTCAGGCACAGATAGTTACAATATCTTTCTTTTTAAGGGCGGCGTTAACTGTAAACACTGGTGGCAGCGCGTAGTATACCTTAAAAAAGGTAACGATAGGATAAGTGTAAATGAGGCCAGAAAAATGATATTAGATCTTGATCCGAAAGACAGGAAAGAAGCGAGCTTTGACAAAAACGACAAAAGAGTTGCACAGGTTGCAGAGGCTAAAAACAACTATTGGAGTTTAACGCCAGATTATAGAGATAGCGGCGTTGAGTTATCGGCAAAGTCTAAGGAATTATACCAAAGATTGGCCGGCTTTGATCCAAACCAAAAGAGAGGCGCTGATGGTAAATGGGGATCTGGAGGCTGTACTTTTGAAGATTGGTTTGGAAATAGTAAAATAGTTGATTCAAGAGGTGAACCTTTGGAGGTGTATCATGGCAGTACTCACGATTTTACAGAGTTTTCAAATGTGAGAGGAAATATAGAAAATGATATGGGTATTGGCTTCTATTTTAGCTCATCTTTGGATGATGTTACAGCCAATTATGATGATACCGATGGTCCAGATTTGCAAGGTAGAATTGAAAGGTTAGCCGAAAGATTAGAAAATGATTTAGAAGTAAGCTACGAAGAAGCGCGTAAAAAAGCAGAAAAAAAATTAAGCGGTGGTAAAACCAATATAATAAAGGCTTTTATTTCAATGAATAACCCTTTAACTATTGGCGGTGAAAATGATACTTTTTTAGATTATAATTACAGTGAAGAAGATGGTGAATCTGGTTTATTAGTTGATTTCTTTGAAAATTACAGGATGGCCGCTGCTGGGTTTTATGATGTTGAACCAGATCGAGTTTTTGAAGGTGTTGAGATTTACGATGGGATGATGGCCTCAGATTTTGTAAAAGCAATAAAAGCAAACGAGGCTCTGGCTTATGCTACCGATGAGTATGGTAATTTAGCTTCAAATGAGATACTAAGAAATACATTTGAATTGATGGGCTTTGATGGTATAGTTGACAATACGGTATCACGTTTTAATATGGATGGAGTAAATGAAGATACAAAGCACATTATAGCGTTTAAGCCAAACCAGATCAAATCTGTAAAAAATAAATCGTGGTGCAGAGAGGAAAACAATATAAATCTATCACAGGAGACTTATAATGACTATCCGCAAAGCGCTACAAATAACGCAAAAAGAGCTTTGAAGTATAAAGAAGAGAATGGATCCGATTGCGGTACACAAGTTGGATGGACCAGAGCTGGGCAATTAGCGAGAAGGGAAAAATTAACAAGAGATACAATAGCAAGGATGGCTAGCTTTAAGAGGCACCAGCAGCACAAAGACGTAAAATATAGTGACGGCTGCGGCGGTATTATGTTCGATGCTTGGGGCGGAACTTCTGGCGTTGAGTGGGCCATAAGAAAATTAAAACAAATAGACAAGAAATAGCATGGCAGAATTTTTATTTATAACACCACAAGAGCTAAAAAGCACTACTATTTTAGGCGGAAATGTTGATCCGGATAAATTCCTGTTTTCTATTGCAAATACGCAAATTATAACAATAGAACCGCTATTAGGAACTATACTTTACGATAAAATAAAGGCAGAAGCGGCAGCAGATCCAGTAGGTTTAACCGGTAAGTATTTGACGTTATACAATGAATTTGTAAAGCCAATTACAAAAAATCAAGCGCTGGCAGAATATATAGAAATTAGCTCTTTTATGATCTCAAATGGTGGTGCCTTTAAGCATAGCCCAGACAATGCAGAGACGATGAGCAAAGATGAGATAATGATGTTATCTCAAAAATATTCAAGTATTGCGGATATGTATGTTTTAAGATTTGAAAAGTGGATCTGTAAAAACCCGATCCCAGAATATAAAACTTCACAAGACGAAGTTAACGCGAGTAAAAGTATTAATTTAAAAGGCGGATGGTGGTTCGGTAGAGAGCTGCCAAAAATTTACGAATATAACCCAACAGAAAATGAGTAGTATTTGTGATATAGATAAAGGTTTTAAACAGGTCTGCAAAACTCAACAGGGCGGTATAGATAAGGTGTATCTATTTCCCTATGTAAAGTACGGCGTTTCCGATGTTACCTTTGGAGGCAGCTCTAGGGTTAACAATCCGGATGCTCAAAACATTACGAGTTTTCCAAATACTACTATTTATGAGTATGAGGCCGTAAATATTAGTTATACGGAAAACGCTAAAATAACAGGCGGAGGCGTTGAGTGGTCGCAGGATCTATCTTTTACATTGCCAGCAAGTTTTGAGGCGTTAAACGCGTTTAAATTGATGTATAAAGACTATTGCGCTATTATATTAGATCGCAACGGTAACTATAGAATTATAGGTTTATGGAACGGCGGCGAAGTTGCAATAAACGCAGGTACAAGAGGGAGTAAAAATGCAATGAACGGCTCTACAGTAACGCTAAAGGCTAGAGAGGATAATCAAGCATATTTTTTGAATAACTTTAACACAGATTTTACCATTTTTAATAACGATGCTATTAACTATTTTGAGTTTTATGTAAATACCGATATTATAGCGACATCAAACTTTTTTAATATCACAACGGGATCAGGGAATTTTTTATATGATGTAACAACAGACGAAGGGTATAGCGCTACAGATTTAACGGGAGATCATTTAATAACTTTTCCTACCGGCTCTGGCATACACAAAGTTAGTATTTCTGGAATATTTCCTGCCTTTGATTTTACTCTAGGAGTAGATAATGAAAAAATAATAGATGTATCTAATTTTGGTATATACGGGCTAGGCTCTACGAATCAAACACAGGCTTTTTTAGATAATGAAAATTTAACTATAACCGCTACAGATGCAGGAAACTTTGGAAAAGTTGTTAGTTTCGATAGCGCTTTTAAAGGTTGCGAATCTTTAACAAGTTTCCCGTTTATAAATACTAGCAAAGGTGAGGAGTTTAACAATGCTTGGGAAAATTGCGCAGTATTAACAGAATTTCCTTTGTTAGATTTTAGTAGCGGTACGTCTTTTATTGAAACGTGGCAAGGTTGTCTTTTACTAAAGACTTTCCCGTCTAACGCTTTTGATAATTGCACAGCGACGAATTTTACGCAGGCTTTTAGAAATACAGGATTAAATACGCAGTCAATAGATAACATACTCGAAAGCCTAGACGTCGCAGGACAGATTAACGGAACTTTTGACCAAACAGGAGGGCAAGCTCCTAGCTCTGTAGGATTAGCAGCAAAGGCAAGCCTAGAGACTAAAGGATGGACCATAACGGTAACAACATAAATAAATACTAAAATAAAAATAAAATGAAAATTTACGTAGATGCAGTAACAAAAGAACTAGTGCTTGAAAATGGTATTGAATACCGATACCCAGCGTATTCAGAGGTTCAAAGACAAAAATGGGGTGATTATATAGTAATAAGAACGGTATCAAATGTGCCTATCTTAGATAAAACTTTATATTCAGATTTACAAGACGAGGCCGGAACAGCTTATGCAAGTTTTGCAGCATTAAAGCTTGCTTTGGATCCTTACTTTGATAGCGTACTATAATGAGTAGGCGCAGAGTTATGATGATGTTATTCGGTAGTGGTATACCGAATTTACTCGCAACTTTACAAGCGAGAGCAACATATTACGAAAACCAGACCTGTACCATAGCAATATTAGATAAAATAGAAAAAATACAATAATATGTCAAATTTACTCGATAGAAGTAGTTTAGTGTTAACCCCGACCGCCTTCAATAACGGCGAGGCACTATGTATAAAACCAGACGACGGGAGCGGAGATTTCCAATTCAGTAGAAATTCTGCCGCCACGCGCGTAAATGCTCAAGGTCTTGTAGAAAACGTACAGATACTATCGAGTAATTTGGTGCAGAATGGCGACTTTTCAGAGGAGGGTGCAGAAGAGGTTTCTAACGGCAGTTTTTCTCAAGAGGGTGTGGAGCTTGTTACAAATGGCTCGTTTGATACAGATAGTAATTGGAACGTAGGAACTGGCGGAGTGATTACAAATGGAGAATTAGTATTTTCATCTCAAAACACAAGCGGAACATTTCAAAGTATATCCCATCAAGTGGGTAAAACATATAAAGTTTCAGTAGAAATAAAGTCAGTTTCAAATGGTAGCATAAGATTAGATTTAGCGGGTGGTGGAGCAACTACTCAACACTTCAGTACAGTTGGTATTCATACTGGTTATATTACACCAGTTCAAGGTGGTAGTTTTTTTATTAGAACAACTGCATTTCAAGGCTCAATAGACAACGTTTCAGTGCGTGAGGTCGGTCAAGATTGGTCTTTAGGTACTGGGTGGAGTATTGGAGAGGATAAGGCGGTTGCAGATGGAAGTAGTGGTAATTTAAACCTAACACAAGATTGCCTTGAACTAGGTAAAACTTACACTATTACATATACAATATCAGACTACTTGCAAGGCTCTTTAAGAATAAAAATGGGAGGCTGGACAAACGGCTCTTTAAGAACATCAAATGGGACTTATACAGAAATTTTATCTAATAGCAACCCTTCAGCAAATACAAGTATTTACTTTCAAGGAACAAACAATTTCAACGGCTCTATAACAAACATCTCGGTTAAAGAGGTGGGAATGGGTTGGAATTTAGACCCGAATACAACTATTAGTAATGGTCAAGCTGACTTTAACTACACGAGTTTTAGCAGTATGATACAAGCTTCTCCAAACCTAATACCAGTAGTGGGTAATACTTACAGATTATCTTATGAGATAACAGAATATACATCGGGTTCTTTTAGGTTAAATTTTGGTGGAGTTGAAACTAATAGTTCAAGTGTAGGTGTTAGAACCGCAACAATAAAAGCTATATCTACGGGGCAATTACAAGCAATAGGCTCTGGGATTGGATTTATAGGCTCTGTAACAAACATTTCAATTATCGAAATTAGTACCGATACTAACCTACCGAGAATAAACTACGAGGGTTTCAGTTATCAAGATGATTTAGGAAGTGAGGAAATTGTAAATGGTGGGTTTGATAATGGGAGTGCTAATTGGTCTTCTATAAGAGGCAGTATACAAAGTGTAAATGATGAGGGTGTTTTTACTATTGGAGGCACTGAACTAAATTCACTTATACAGTCAAATGTGTTTACTGTTGGTAAAAAATATATTCTTGAATTTTATGCAAAAAGTCAAACATACAATACAAACATATTTACTGCCTATCTTGGTGTTGATAGTGTTATTCAAGAGCAAGCTGTTTCAAGTGAATTTCAAAAATGGAAATATATTGTAAATCCTAATCAAACAAATTTGCAGATTGGTTTATATTATAATGCATCTTATGAGAATATAATTTTTGACAACGTATCTGTAAAAGAATACACAACTGCAACTAACACTCCTAGATTAGATTACTCAACGGGAGCAGAGGCATTTTTATTAGAGCCGCAGTCAACGAATTTAATACCTTATTCGAGTGATTTTAGTCAATGGAGTGTAGTCAATGCAAGTGTAAATGCTAATGAAACTATATCACCAGACGGCACACAAAACGCTAGTAAATTAAACGCAACAAGCGTAAGCTCAAGAATACAACAATCGTTATCTTTTAGCGGTGTAAACACAATATCTATTTTTGTTAAATACGCTGGAGACGATGTTACAGTAAGATTTGAAAGAAATACCTCTAATGATAGATGTTCTTTTGACATTAGCTCGTTAGGCGTTGTATTTAATTCAGCAGAAACGGGAATTATTGATTATAACGTAGAAGAATTTAGTAATGATTGGTATAGGATTTCTTGCAGTTATGATGGAGGTAGTTACTTTCAATTTAACGGGGACGTAACAGGAAACAATGGTTCTGTTTACATTTGGGGAGGGCAAGCAGAGAATTTAAGCTATCCTACAAGTCTAATCCCATCTAATGGCTCACAGGCCACAAGAAACCAAGAAACTTGTATAAACGCAACACCAGAGATAAACAGCGAGCAAGGTGTATTGTATGCAGAGATTAGTGCTTTGGCTGATGGAGTAGGTACAAGAACTATGTCTTTAAGTGATGGCACAGCTAATAACAGCATAACAATAAGATACACTACAAGCGTGGGGGTAATACAAGCCTTTGTAGTTTCGGGAGGGTCTTTTCAATTTAATGCAAA
>Ga0181388_1000207_pt1 | contig 20028 bp, 25 predicted proteins | sample 11SPOviralmetaG_FD_130120 | JGI IMG/M metagenome (GOLD analysis project Ga0181388, IMG submission 130120) | Marine viral communities from the oligotrophic San Pedro Time Series (SPOT) site, San Pedro Channel, CA, USA - 11 SPOT_SRF_2010-05-17 | ecosystem: Environmental > Aquatic > Marine > Strait...
ACAGAAGAACGCAGGCAGACTCATAGAGGTCTTTAAGCGACTCGACAAGGATGGCTACGGGAAGATGGCTAAAGATATCGAGAAAGCCTACGGAATCATGGACGCGGAGACTCAAAAAGCTCTTGACAAGGCGGCAGATACGATAGAGCGATTCAAGAATAAAGCTACGATTCGAGTAGGAGAGTTAATAGCAGGAGAAGCAGACGGAGCCGCGCTAAAAATTCTAGGACTTTCGGTCGCCAAAGCGGGCGCGATGCTAGGCGTAGGAATGATAAACAGTATGGCGGATGCTGTCATCTTCGCTCGAAACGCTTTCGGAGCTTTCGCAGACTTCTTTTGGAATCAGATGTCTACTTCTGCGAGGATGTTGGGAAATATCTTAAAGATGGAATTTTTCGACGCTGTGAACGCGATGATTATCAAGATGAATAAACTTCCTATGGTCGATATAGACTTAATCGATACTAGAAAAATAGCGAAGAAGCTAGAGGAAGACTTAAAGAAGGGATCGGCGACGTATACCGATCACTTAATGGGAACTACGGGCATCGAAGGAGCGCGAGAGCTACAAGGAGGCGAAGAGGGTTTCGATGTGGTCGGTGAAACCGGATACGATCCGGGCAAGTTTTACGATAAAGAGATAGAGAATCAGAAAGCGATACTCGAAAAATCTAGAGAAAAGGAGAAGGAACTCGAAGACTTAGGAGGCGAAGGAGGCACAGGCTCCGAAGGAGGCACAGGAGGCGCGGGAGACACAGGCTCCGAAGGAGGCACAGGAGGCGAAGGAGGCACAGGCTCTGAAGGAGTCGATACTTCAACAGACGAAGAGAAGAGGAAAGAAAAAATTAAAGCTCTAGAAGAAGAGATTAATGGACTGCAGCTCGCATCCCTTCGAGCGCAAGCTAAAGGAGACGAGGAGGCGCAAGCTCGTCTGGAGAAAAGAGCAGAGCTGACTAAGAAGATCTTAGATATCATGAGAAAATATGATATCTCGCATGAAGAGGCTTCAAGTCTCGCCGAGCAGACTCAAGAAAAACCAGAGGAGCCAACGGCAGACGATAAGAGAGCGGAGAAGATCAAGGGGCTAGAGAAGCAGATAGAAGACATGGAGCTGCAGGCTATACGCGCCCAAGCCGATGGCGATGAGAAGGGACAAGCCGCTATGGAGAGAAGGGTAGAACTAGCGAACAGAATTGTAGACATCATGAACGATCACAATGTCTCGCAGGAGGAAGCCACTCGCATAGCCAATAAAATGAGAGACGCAGAAGAAGCTAAGGCTGCGAAGGATGCTCCTAGGAGCGAACTAACGGGAAGAGATCTCCAGAAAGCTGCCAATTTAGCAGGAAAAGGGATGGCGGGAGATCAAGCCTCTTTTCTGGGAGGGGACGATATTCGATTTGAGAGAGACGGGAAGGGGAATTTCCAGCAGTTCGTAGGAGGAAATAAAGGAAAGGTTTTTACCGAAGAGCAGATGCAGGCGAGTTTACAAAATCAGATAGATAAAGACGGCTCTGAAGGTCTTCTCGAAAAAATTAACGCAACTCTGGAGGGCAAATTCGTATCGCAATAGATTATGGCTAGAACAGACGACATGCCATCGCCTCTTACGCAAAGAGTAGAGCTAGACCTAGAAGCTAATTTTTTCATCAAGGATCCGCAGATCCCAGAGTCTTACGTGATTGTAGAGAAGTCGGCTCAGAATAAGGACTCATACAAACCGACAGCTATAGGGACGGCTCATAAAAATCAAACAAAGTATTTTCTATATGAGGAATCTGTAAGAGATATAGGGAATGGAATCTTTGAGATCGAATCTAAGTATGCTATCGTTCCTCCGACTTGGTATTCTTTTGAAGCTCAAAGCATTCCTTTCACTAAGTTTGCAGGGGTTACTGTCACAGGATCCGGAAACGTAGTAATTACTCAAAGTTTTCTTTATGGATGGCTAAATCTACAAGGCATAGAAGATGTTAGAAACTTCGACGAAAGTGTCTTCGCTTCTACGGAGCAGAAGTCTGGCTCTATAAATTGCGTCGTTAGGGTTAAACATGAATATGCGTCTGCAAGTCTAGATTCGATAAAAAACGGAACTCTAGCTCCCTTTACTATTGAAACTGCGGGATATGAAGAAAATCCTAATAACGGAAATCAAGGCAATATCGACAGCGACTTAACTTTTACTTTTAATACTAGTGATCCATCTAATCCTATTAAGTTCGAGGCGGGGAAATACATCGGAAATATTTATTATAATAAGACCTACGAAATCGTCAGCACTTTCGTTATATGATCGAGAGACTAACTAAAAACGAAGCTCCGTCTCTACTCGATACAGATAAAGCTAACGAGCTTATCGATGCGATCAATGGATTATATAATTCTACGGGAGCTGGGGGAATTAACGTAAGGCAGAACGACGACGGATCCCTTCTTATATATGCAGGGACTCCAGAGACTATAAACACTAGATATCATCCTTTCGAGATCATTAGCGTAGGTGAAAGCAACGTAGTCGTAAACGCTGGTCTAGTGAATGGAGTTCTCCCATCGAATCTAACTGTAGACAACGGGAGTGGCAGCAGTTATATTTGCCTAGATATATCAGCAGATACGGACGGAGTAACATCTGTTAGCATAGTCAGAGAAAATTCTCCTCCAGACGGAATTCCTTTTGAGGAAAATGGGATAAATACTTCGTTTAAGTATGTAATCGCGATCGTAACTAAAACAGATGTCACTAGCCAAGTCGTAAATCACAACTTATTTTTTAACGTAGATATAGCTGCCGAAATACCGAAAACAAGTGTATCTGCAGGAGAGTATCCTAACGACATTTACTACACTTGGAAGCAGACTATGTAATGAAATGGCTTTTACACACAATAGACCTAGCGCACGTAGACATTACGCTATCGAGAACGAAGTAAAGACAGATGGAACTCAAACTGTTAGTAGAATAGCTGGAGCATCTAGTTCGGAATCCACGACTTTTGACGGAGGAACGAATAAAACTTCTTTTGAAAATAAAGCAATACACAACGGAAATCATGTAGTAAGCAGTCAGTATTTATCAACTTTAAATACTGCAACTAGAGTAGGTGATGGCTTTGCTAGTGGTATGACTGGCGAAATAGTAGTTACTTCTATATTTTCCGATACTCAAGGTGAGTGTAGTAGAAAAACCTTCAATACTTTTTCCGAGACTCGCAAAGACACAGGCACAGGCAATGCTTTCGGAAATGGAAGGAGCGCGAGTTCATCTAGCACATATCGTAGTTTCAGAAGTTACGGGAGCAGTATTACGTCATCGAGCGCAGAAGGTTTTTATAGTTTTACTGCCTCTCGAAAAAGACAATCTGGTGACGGCGATGGAAATACTGGGAACTACACAGTAAGAACTACTAATAGCACAAATTTTAGCATCGGAGGAACTACTGAAAGAGTAGCTGCTGGTAGTGTAGTAAATGCTACCACTACGACTTATATAGACAGTCTTACTTATATTAAAATCGCAGGTAATACCGGAGAGACGCCTAATGGAGATACTGTAGATCAAGATCAAACCATTACCGGATCTGATACCGTTACCAACTTCACTCGACATTTAGAAGCCGTCTATCACAATACTACGCCTACGACTATAGAGGAGGTAATACCGGAAGTAGTTACTGCGACTGAAAAAGTAAATGTTTCATACCCAGCAAAATCTTCCAATCTACTTAGCACGGTCGTCAGTTTTTACGAGATTAGAACAACGATCAGTAGCTATAATGGAGCATATCAAACAGTCTCAAAGGATGGCTTTACTACCGATAAGCAAACTATAACGAATACTCCTGTGGGAACGTATGGTGAGTTTACTGTTCACGGAGAAGCTAGTTTTCTAAAAGGAGGCGTTCGCCTTAGCAATGGATTTGTAAGCGGTGCTTCTCTTACTGACAAATTGACTGAGCTTTACATTACTCAGCCTCCCTTGAATCAAGCTATATCATACGAAATATATGTTCCCAGCGTAGGCGAGACTCAGAAAACTGGAAATGCGATTACTAATTTAACGCAACCTCACAGTATTATTGGTTATACTTCATCTGAAGGAACTAAGATATACTCAGACTTTACGGATTATAGTCATCCAGTGAATTTTAACGATACGGAGAGTCGCGGATATGTATATGATTCGTCTACATTCCGATCTTACTATTACGACTACAAAACTACTAATAGAAAGAGAACTACTACCAATACGGAGGATGATGGCTTCGGTGGATCTTATAATGTTCAAGGATATTTCCCGGACGTTACAACGGAGAATTTCACTAGATCAGGAAGCGATGGAGTGATAGATGTATCTCTTTTAACTACTTACTGGAAAGAAGGGAATTCGGTCAGAGGATACTTTCAAAGATCAAACACTAAACCAAGGGGTCATACTATTTATGAAAGTTTTCTATCTAAAGTTGGCTCGCCGTCTGTAACTCAAACAGCCGAGTTCGGAGTGGGGACTCGCTATCGAAATGCGACTCTAATAACTTTGGACAAAGGTGAAGAAGGAGGAATTCAATATAAAAGTTCTTCTGATATAAGTGGAGCTATTCGAGGGTCAAAAAACGCTACGATAGCTCACGAATATGTTACTACGACAGTTCTAAGCCAATCTGCGAATGTTACTGTCAATACTGCCGCTAGCAATAGCTACGAAAGTATTTGTCATCCTATACTCGGTAGAACTAATTTTCGAGCTGGATATAAGTTAAATCGATACGCTACTTTTCTTCCTTCTGATGAATACTACGGAGATATCTACACTCACATAAAAGGATTTGGATATAATAGTGATCTAGGCAATGCCGAATTCATACACGAAGCTGACGGATCTTCTGTAATTAAATATGCAAAAAACTTTAGTCTCTTCAGCACTAATTCTGTGAACAAGGGATCGATGGCAAGTCAAAATGCTGCAACTTTAGGGATGTCCTCTAGTTCGCACACTAATCTCAAAGGATTGATTAAAATACAAAAGGGAGGAAATGACGCTAACTTGCGTAGAACTAGATTGATAGAAACTGGCAATGGGAGAGGATACTTTGGAGGCTTTGTGTTTACTAACGACAAAGGAATCGTAGCCAATGGTGGAGGAATTCCATACTCCTTCAAGGCTTGCGACGCTAATAATTCTAGCATTATAAACATAGGCTTGCCAGATTTAGGAGATTACTCAAATATAAAGACAAAGACTATTCCAGCCAATGCTATGATTTTCCTTAATCAAACCACAGTTCCGTATAGTAGAAGCAATATAGATATGGATGTGGTCGATAGATTCCAATAAAATAGATTCTAATAAAAATGAAAAAAATAGCGACAGTCATTGTAGCTACTAAATCTTACATCGATCCCTTAGAAGTATGCCTTCGTAGAACTAGGACGGCGATCGAGCATGAGGGTTCCGAGTTCGATCATCGACTTATCGTAGTCACAGACAAGGCGAGCAAAAAGGCAGTCGATGCCTTGGCTAAAGACTTCGAGGATCGCGAGATCATAGCGATCGACATGGAGGAGAGCGGAGAGCATTACAAAAAGGATCGGCAGATCCTAATAGCTTCTCTGCAGTCTACAGGATTTGACGCAGCGAGACGCTGGGGATGCGACTTTCTCTGGAGCGTCGAGGCAGACGTTCTAGTTCCTCACAATGCTCTATCTGTATCTCTAGACATGCTACGCTTCGACGGAGGCTACTACGACGTCTCCTTCGTCACTTATCCTTCGCAGGGAGGCGGGAGCTTTCTAGGAGGACATGGAAGCTATAGGCATCCGATCGCAGAGGACTATCTGCCAGAGGAGCGGATCATTCCCAGCAAGCTGCAGCTACTCATAGACTCTTGCGAGGAGAGGCTAAAAAATAAGGACATGAGCCGAGAATCATTCGACAAGGAGCATGAGAGAATGGGCAGGATAAATGAGCGCATTAAAAAATGTCCTCCGAGCGGCAACGTCTTCGAGCTGAATGCGAAGAAGTGGAGACGCAGAGGATGGCTAGACAACAGTCATGTCGGCACAGGTCGAGGCGCAGTCATCGAGACGGACTGGACTGGACTCGGATGCACTCTCATGAGCAAGCGAGCCGCATCTCTAGCTCACTTCGACGGATACGATGGAGGAGGGACGCAGGATCTGTATCTTAACTGGCACAAATGGCATCCGGAAGGACTCCGATTTTGCTGTATCACTCACACGGTCTGCGATCACGTCGTGAGAGACGAGGATGCAGAGGGAGGACTTACCACTCTCAAGGCTTATCACGAAACAGAGGGAGAGACGAGAGGGCATCTACGATATCGGCGCACTCCATTCCATAAATTTATATGAAAAAAAGACTACTAATAACAGGGAGCGCAGGCTTCGTCGGATCTCATACGGCGAAGTGGGCATTAGAAAAAACAGAATGGGAGGTAGTCGGACTCGACTCCTTTCGTCATTTAGGCGATGCAGAGCGAGTCTCCGGAGATCCTCGATACTCGATGATCTGCCACGATCTTAACGCTCCCATCTCGAAGCGAACAGCATCTCGGATCGGACATATAGACTACATCATAAACTGCGCCTCGATCTCGCATGTAGACACGTCGATCGAGGATCCCATATACGTCTGGGAATCAAACACTCGGCTGATTGGAAACATTCTGCACTTCGCTCGCGATCTTCCTAGTCTAGAGAAGTTCATCCATTGCTCGACAGACGAAGTCTTCGGCTCTGCCTACGGAGACCATTGCCATCATGAATGGGATGTCATCGCTCCTTCTAATCCTTACGCGGCATCTAAAGCGGCACAAGACGCTTTATGCTTTGCCTACTGGAGAACATACGGAACTCCGATCGCCATCACTCATTGCATGAATATGATCGGCACGATGCAGGATCCGGAGAAGTATCTACCGAAGATCGTCTCTCGCGTTCATAAGGGAGAGGCTGTCACAGTTCACGGACAGCCAGACAGGGTCGGATCTCGAATGTATATAGACTGCAGGAACCTAGCCGACGCTTGGCTCTTCATGCTTCAAGAGATAGATTTCGCTTCCTACGGCGAAAAGCATTCTCGAATGACTAAGTTTAACATCGCAGGACTAGAGGAGATAACGAATCTAGAACTGGCGCAGAAGATCGCTGATAGAATGGGAGAAGAACTCATCTACGAGTTTGTAGACTTTCACCGGACAAGAGCAGGACACGATCTTCGCTACGCTCTCGACAGCAGCAAGATATACTCCGCAGGATGGCGTCCTCCTATCGAGCTAGAGGAGACATTCGACCAAGTGATCGACCATGTGAGAAAGCACGAAGCATGGCAGGAGTAAATTGACAGAAGGAGCATTTTTAATGGGACAGTCTGTATATATAAACTTCGATACTGAGAACCTGCGATCAGCTCGATGCCGAGGGATCGACGATCTCAGAAATCAAAAATTTACGCAGTTCGTCGTAGGCGATAGCATCGAGCTTGATCTGTATCTTACAGGAACAGATGGAGCCTTGAACATTCAAGACTACTCAGAGATTCGTCTCGGCATGGGCAATCTCGACGCTCGTCCGGAGTCTGGCAGCTATCAAGTCGATGGATCTCAGACTCTGGCTTACAATCACTCGGCGTCTGATCTTCAAACTGCGGTCGCTTCTATTGCATCATCAAATGTCACGACCGAGCTGACTGGCTTTGTCTTCAAGATTCAATTTGACGCAGTCGGAGCGCAAAACATCCCTTCTATCGACGTCACTCTCTTACAGCCTCGAAGCACGGTGAGCGTCACTAAATTAGTAACTGGAGACGCTACGACAAAAGAGGTGTGGCTGTGGAGAGTTTTTAGAGATCCTCTAGCGTTCACGAATACATTCACAAACATAGCAGACAACGGAGTCAGAGGAACTCTCTCGCTCGCTACTGCAGGACTTTACGAGCTTATAGCACAATCTAGTTCTGTGAAGACGTTCTTCGAGGTCGAGCTTACTTCTTCTGACGGCAATGTTCGCACAGTTTTGCAGGCTCAAGTAGATCTGAATGGAGAGGTCATCGGACACAACTTTTCCGGATCCATTCCCGTAAGCCCAGAGATTCCTGCCGCCGCATATACGTTCCTTTCTTCTTTCCCTAATCCAGAGATCGCAGGCGATCTAACTGTAAATGGAGATCTAGAGTCGAAGAGCGATGCGATAGTAACTGATGGTCTAACAGTAGACACAGACACTTTAGTCATCGAACCTAATAACAACTATGTCGGCATCAATAAAGCTATTCCTACTGCCGCATTAGATGTAGTCGGAGACGTAGAGGTGACCGGGGAGGTTGATGCTAATTCCGTTCAAGCCAATAATTATTACGGAGGATTAGCTGCTTTTGCGGCGACAAGTATATCTGGGGATTTGACGGTAAACGGAAATGCTACTACAACTGGAAACCTTGGCGCGGGTGGAAACCTTGGCGTAAGTGGAGACCTTTCCGTAAGTGGACAAATTAGCTCAAGTCAAAAAATTGACTGTCCGCAAATATTGGCAACTATTGGAAAGATTGGCGACGTTGAGCTTACTAGCTCTGGGGATTTGTTAATTAAGAGCGGAGCTACAACATACGTAAAACTAGCTTCAAGTGGTTTAACTCTTTCGGAATCAAACACTAGTTTTGTGAAAGAAAATTGCTACTACAAAAGCGGTGCAGTTAGACTCCAAAAGTCAGACAATATCTATGACGAAATCTTACTTCGCTACGAGGGGCAGACTAGTGATAATTTTGTAATCCAGCAATGGCATAGTGGCGAGCAGGCAGGACAAATAAAATTTTTGGGGAATACTCCTAGCTCATCTAACACTCTGAGGCTAGATGCCGAAAATGTAGATGTCGGCTTCAGCAATACTGTCCTAACAAAAATATTCAGCGACACTAACTTCGGAGCGTATAAAAAATTCGTTTTCAAAGACTCCAGAGACGCGACTGACGGATTGCATTTCGAGCATACTGGAAACAATGCTCCTTCAATACAGCTAGGAATGTATGGAGACTCAAACGATGCAGACTTTGGTCAATTTAAAATAACTCACACGGATAGCAGCGATGTTAATACGAACGTAATAGTCGTAGATAAAGATAATGGTTATACCAAGCTAGAGTCTGAATATACGGAAATGAAAAACGCTAAGGTTGCTGACGGAGGATACACTCAATTCGGATCCCTAACGACTACAGAGCGAGACGCCTTAACTGCCGCAAACGGCATGGTTATTTACAACACAACTGACAATAAGTTTCAAGGACGCGAAAACGGAGCTTGGGTCAATTTAGTATAATGAATGATATCATCTACAAATCTACAATCGGAACCGGCGGCTTTATTGCTACCATCGAACTCGCTACCGTGAATGAAATTCTAGTCTTTTGTGTAGGTATCTCCACATTCCTTTACATGACTGTCTCTGCGATCAAAGTGATTAAAGAGCTGCGGAAAAAATGAATGAAGTTCTGCAAGTCATATCATCTATCACTCCTGTTCTCATAGGCATCATTACTCTTATAATTGTCTTAGCTAGGATGCACTACAATCTCGAATCTCTAGCGGAAAAAGTAAAAGTCTTATTCGACTTCCACAACAAACGTAAAAAATAGCATGACACCAGAACTACTAGCAATGCTCGGAGGCGGCGTAAGCGGCTTTATAATGAAGATGATCGCTAACCAAGCGGAGACACAGGCTCGACTATTCGAGCAGACTCTAGCGAAGCAACAGGTAGCAGACGCCTCGGCTAATGAGGCGGCAAATAGAGGAGGAGCTTTAATGCGGCGCGTTATCACATGCGTCGTTCTATTCGCGATCGTAGTAGTTCCGACTATTGTCGCATTTACTGATATCGGAGTCAGCGTCAGTCGAGAGACGGACGGCTTCTTCGGCTTCTTTAAAACTGTGAAATGGGATCAGATTGGCGGCTACGTTATTCTGCCAGAAGTAAGACAGACTGCTCTAGCGATCGTTGGTTTCTACTTCGGCTCCTCACAGGTTAAGTAGCGAGCAAGCCTCGCATCGATCGGTAGCGATCGAAATTTATGACTGAATACCAAAAACAAGTCGTAGAGGCGTATCTACAATGCGGCTCTTATAACGGAGCAGCTAAACTGCTCGGAAAGGATCCTAGCAATCTGCGGAAGCTAGTTAAGCAACTAGAGGGGCAAGGCGACGTTCCTTGGAGATCTAAAGCTCCTAATCCTAATCATCTGGCGATCAAGAGTTCGACCGTCCAGTTCGACGCAGATGGCAACGTGGTCAAGGAATGGCGGCGGCAGCATCCGAATATAGAACTCATGCAGGACGTCGTAGACGGACTCTGCGAGCAGGTGAAGGGTAAGGCTAAGGTCTCCAAGACTAAGAAGAGCAGGAAGACCGGAGAGGACGTTCTGTTCGAGATCGATCTATTCGACGCTCATGTCGGCATGTATGCAGACGAGATAGAGACGCTAGATTCAGACTATAACTGCGACATCGCAGCGCAGAGAATGATCGAGGCGACGCAAGCTCTAGCCGGCAGAGCGAACAATCCTAGCAAATGCGTTCTGGTCTTCGGCGGCGACATGCTGCACGTAGACGATCGCAGCAACCGGACTCCGTCGAGCGGTCACGCTCTCGATGCTGATAGTCGATATCACAGGATCGTAAGCTACGTCATAGCAGCCTGCAGAGAATGCGTCGAGATAGCTGCTACAATAGCTCCAGAGATCGAGATCGTCGTTCTAGAGGGCAATCACTCCTCTCACTCAGAACTCTGGCTCGCTCGCGTCCTAGAGGCTTACTACTCGGACTGCTCGAACGTAGAGATCAAGACGACTCCTAATCCTCGCAAGCATTTAATCTGGGGAGACAACCTTCTGCTATGGGCGCATGGCGACAAGATCGCAGCACAGAAGTGGGCATTGATTATAGCCGCAGAGTTCGCCAAAGAATGGGGATCTACAAAGTATCGCCATCTGAAGTGTGGACACGTCCATCATAAGAAGGCGATCGCTCCGGTCGTCATCGATGAGCAGAGCGGTCTGGTCGTCGAGTATCTCGAAGCTCTCTGCGCTACAGACGCATGGCACGCCGGAGCAGGCTTTGTCGGATCCCAAAAGGGAGCGAGCGCGTTTGAATATCATAAGACGGAAGGACTGCTGACTCGGCACTTTAAGACAGTATGAGAATCATAGCTTTAACAGGAGCAAAGCAGGTCGGAAAATCTACAGTCGCGGCAGCGATCGCAGACATCTTAAACGAGGAGACTCATATCATCTCATTCGCAGATCCCATGCGAGCGATGCTGCAGGCGATGGGCATTAACTCTTTCTATCTTTCTAATCAGCTATACAAAGAACGAGAGATCGACGGACTAGGAAAGAGCGCGAGATATCTCATGCAGACTCTCGGAACTGAATGGGGTCGAGGAATGATCGACGAGAATATCTGGCTCTGGGCGATGAAGCATCGAGTCGAGCAAGCTCAAATGGATGGAGCGAAAGTAGTAGTCATCGACGACTGCAGATTCGACAACGAGGCGAGCTGGGTATTGAACGCCGGAGGAATAGTCGCGAGTCTTTTCAGAGATGGAATAGAATACGGCTCGGACTCTCATGCGAGCGAGCAACCTATAGACTCGAAAAAAGTTACTATCATCTGCGACGCCGGTGATGACTACGCGGCGGCAGAGAGGATCATAAATCATGGATCATAACTTCGAGCGGAACATCATTTTGGCGCAAGCCACAGAAGAGTCTCTGGAGAAAGCTAAGTCTATCCTATCGGAGTTCTTTCAGCACTTTGCTATCGTCGTTCAATATGAAGACGGGAGCGTCATGCACGTCACAGACAATTCTCTGGTCGAGAAGGCTCTATACAAGGAGGCTCTCGGAATGATAAAGGAGGAGAAGGAGTTCGAGGACTCCGACATAGAAGACTGCGAAATCGAGTGGGAAGATGAAGACGACAGCGACGATTCTTGGTCGCAGGACGGCGAGCAGTAGGCTACAAGCGGGCTAGAGAGCGATTTTCACGCTCTAAAAAAAAGTGAGAAAAAAGTGAAATAGGGTATTGACATGCCTGTCCGGATAGCTTTCTATCTTCTACATCGAAGCGATTCCCGCCTCGAACCTAACACACAAAAAACACGACATGAAAAACCTAAACAAATTCCAAGCCTTAGTAAAAGAAGCTAACGAACTAGCTAAAGAAAACAATAGACTAGATCGCTTGCTCACAGACGCTAAGGTTCCAAACGATGAAAATTGGTCAAACCACGAGGCAGTTCGCGCTTACTACGATCACGATAAGCAAGCCTACATGGAAGTCGAAGGAGGACAAATCATCTGCGAATCTGCAGTCGCAATCACAGATCTTTCATACTACTTTAAGCACAACTTCTACTTTCTAAAAAACGGAGCAAAACGCCGCAGTCGTTTCTCTAAAGCAAAAGCTCTCGAAGCTCTCCAAGACTAATCTTCAACACAGTTTTCGGATCTGCTCAAAACCGAATTTTTTAACCTAATCAAAAACCTAAAAAACACGATCATGAAAAACACTACATCACTATTCGGCAAACGCCCAGATCCAATCGTCTTAACAGAAAAGTTGAGAGTCGAAAAATCTATTGAGGGCAAAGCACTATATCTCAACTACACAATGGGAACCGATACCAATGCGTATGAAGTCGTTCACGTTTCTCCTAGCGGCAAAACAGTTTTCGCAAAGGAAATGGAAGTGAATCATAAGAAAGGCGCGGAGCCTTATTCGCAAAGCTGGGAGTTTACTTCTTCAAATCGTCTCGGAGTAACGAAGTTCACTCTACGCAAAAATGGAGCCTTCAGACAGGTCGGAATGTCTTGCGGATATGCGAGACCATCTCACTCTCCTAGACATCACTACGACTACAGCTTCTAATCCTCAAACCAGTTTTCGGATCTGCTCAAAACCGAACTTTTAATTTTATGAATATCATGACTCTCATTCTCGCTCTCATCGCCGTCGAATCTAATGGCAACGACAACGCCATCGGCGACGACGGTCTCGCCTACGGATGCCTACAGATTCACGCCGCCTACGTCGCAGACGCTGCGGAGTATGCCGGCGAAGACTGGACGCATGAGGACGCCTTCGATCGCGAGACATCGATCAAGATCGTTCTCGCTTACATGGATCGCTACGCTACCGAGCGACGCATCGGAAGGACTGTGACGATCGCAGACGTAGCTCGCATCCACAACGGCGGTCTCAACGGCTACAAAAAGCAAGCCACCCTCAAATACTGGAAGAAGGTAAAGGCAGAACTAATCTCTCGCGGAGCCTTATAAGCTCTGCAATCTAACAACCCAAAAAGCATAAAAAAACATATGGCTATACTAACGGTAAAAACAGAATCCTCTAGCGGATTCACTATCGACGAGCTAGCTCCTTCCGGAGACTTCGTCGTCACATGCCTAGAGATCGCAGACGAGTTCGGCGTCACTAGGAAGAAGTATCAATCAGAGGAAGAGGAGCAGATCGATGTCACTCGCTTTCTCTTCGGCTTCAAGGCGCAGGACGGTCGTCTCTACAAGGTGCAGACCTTCGAGATGAAGATCTCCGGCTCTCCTAAGTCTACGCTCTACAAGTTCCTCTCTAGCTGGCTAGGGCAGGCTCCGGACTACGGCTGGGACTATTGCACTCTCAAGGGTCAAGGAGCGGTCGTATCGATCGAGCATGTAGTCTCACAGATGGGAACTACATATCCGAAGATCACTCGGATCTCTCCGGCGAAGACGAGCCTCGCAGACTACTCTGCTCAGATCGTTCCCGTAGATCAGTTCGGAGCTGTAGCGGCTCCTGCGGCTCCCGTAGCTCCTGCGGCTCCTGTAGCTCTTCCTGCTAGCGTAGGCAAGGCTCTATCATCGGTAGGAGCGACAGTCGCTTCTGCTCCCGTAGCTTGGACTCCAGAGACAGGCACACAGGCAGACTGTCCGTTCTAATTTTCAGCGTCTCTGCTGATTGGTCAAAATAACTTGATCGGCATCGCTTCCATGCGGTGTCGATCACTTAACCCAAAAAAAATAAAATGGCTACACTAGAAAAGAAAGTCGATCTTGACGGATCGCATTGGTATTCTCGCGAAGGCGTTCCCGCCTACACGATTAAAAAAACTAAGGGAGATGGAGAGCGAAACACGACTCTCCGAGATGCTCGAAAGCATCGCCTGCTCCCTTCTGTCACTACTATCTTCGGAATCATGGCGAAGGCAGGACTCGATCGATGGAAGATCGGCAAAGCTATCGAAGCCACACTCTCGACTCCTCGCGATGAAGGCGAGACAGACGCTCGTTACTTCGATCGTATCAGATCTCGAAGCTACGAGGAGACAGACAAGGCTGCAAAGCTAGGCACTCGCATTCACGACGCAATAGACGCTGCGTTCGATAGCGTCGAACCTGCGGAGGATCTGAAGCAATACGTCGAGCCGACGATGGAATATCTTCGCACTCTGAATCTTCAGAACATTGAACGCGAAGGGACTGTCGTGAATCTTAAAGAAGGCTACGCCGGTCGAGTCGATCTACTCGCTCGCTACGGCAACTCGAATATCATCATCGACTTCAAGACAAAGAAGACGAAGGAAGGAGTGAAGATCACTCCGTTCGACTTCCAAGCGACGCAGATAGCAGCCTACGCTATGGCGGCATTCGGAACTCTAGACCATTGCGTAGGAGCGAACGTCTACATCTCTACTACAGAGGCAGGACGAATCGAGACTGCGGTCTACGATGAAGATAAACTGAAAAAAGAATACCAACTCCTACAGCATCTGACTGCGGTCTGGAGACATCTAAAAAACTACGATCCTAGAGGATAAAATAATATGAAAACAAAACTACTAAGCACACACGCAATCATCAAAGCGGCAGAGAGCGTCACAGGCAAACCTGCCAAAGTAATCCGAGGATCTACGCGAGTAGCTTCCGTCGTAGCCGTGAGGAATCTCTGCTACAAGGTAGCTAAGGAGCAACTCAATCTAGCAGACAGGGACATCGCCTCCTCCTTCGGTCGAGACCGGAGCGCGGTCACTCACTCGCTTAAACAAGTAGAGAAGCATCTGGCGCAGCGAGCTAACTATAGAGTCTTGCTCTCGCTCATAGAAGAGGAGCTGGGACTATGATCGTTAAGCAGAACTATCCGGAGTCGATCTCTAGGTTCATGAGCTGGGCTGAGGAAAGGCTAGGCAAGGAGGTCGAGTCTATTAAGAGGCTAGAGAAGCAAATAGGCGACGAGCTTTATGAAGAAAAAATTCAGACGTCCACAAAACTTTCTGCAGATCAAAAAAGGAGCATTCTCGACGATGTAGAAAAAGCGAGAGAGGAAGGCGAGGTCACGGTTGCTGAAGCCTGTGAATTGGTCGGTATTCACTATGTAACCTATTATAGATGGAAGAAAAAACTAGCATGAAAAAAGTATACACTAGAAGCGAAATAAAAATCCTAGAACAGGGACTCGAAGCGATGTCTCGAACCTGCGAATCTTTAACAAAAGAAAACAAAAGACTCGAAAGGAAGGTCGAGGATCTAGAGGCAGGCATCTCTCATCTAAAGGATCGACTAATCATCGACAGAGGAGAGAGAGAGTGACGACTCGCTACATAGGGATCGACTGCGGTCTCGACGGCGCGATAGTGACTATCGAAGGAGACAAGATCTTAGAGATGATGTCTATGCCTACGAAGAAAGTAGGCGCGAAGAGAGAGATCGATATCGATGTTCTGGCTAAGTTATTCGACAGCGAATTTAAGAGAGATTTTTGTTTCGCATCTGTCGAAGATCCCGGAGGTCACGCTCCGAGCGCGGCAGGTCTGCGGTCTATGACTTACTCCTTCGCGATCATCAAAGCTCTCCTAGTATCGAACCGGATAAAGTTCAAGACTATGGCGGCGAGGACATGGCAGAAGCAATTCTTCGAGAAGCCAAAAGGCATGAAGGAGAAGTTCGACACAAAGGCGGCTGCGCTCGAAGCGGCTGACGAGATCTGGACGGATACGAACTGGAGGCGAACGCCTCGAAGCAGGATCCCGTTCGATGGATTTGTAGACGCTGCGCTGATCGCAGAATATGCAAGGAGGATGCGGGGATGAGAAACATCACTACATTTTTCTACGCCTACATACAGGTCGCGCTGATCTGCCTCAACACTTGGCAGGTCGCTAACGCAAAGATTCTCGGAGCAGTCGTCGTCGGCTTTCTTATATCTCTGGTCTGGTGCTTTAACGCGCAGCGAGCAGCGTTCTCGAATCTATCAGACAAGATCGTCTACTCAGCAGGAGCTTCTCTCGGAACAGCGAGCGGAATCGTGCTTTCTCAAATTATCTATTGACTACCCAAAAGGAGGACAGATGAATAGATCAGAACTAATCGAAGAACTAAAAAAATTAAACGACAAACTACTATGGAAGAAAGACAAAGCACGGCAGACTACTATGGATCTCGACGGATCAGCATCGTTAAACAAGCGAGAGCTACAGAGACTACAGACTTCGATCTCGAAAAGATCATCGAATGGATCAGAGACGGTAGCGGACGATTCGCAAAGAACGTCACAGCAGTAAGAGAGGCGACAGAAGCCGGAGATTTAGATCGAGCCTCCGAGCTAAAGAGAGATCTGCCTGCAGTCATGTTCTGCGGTCAATTCTCTCGTAGATCTAGCAAGGCTATAACTAGTCATTCTGGGATGATCTGCATGGATGTCGATAAGATCGAGTCTCCGGCGAAGAAGGTAGACGAGATGAGGTTCGATCCTCACGTCATCGCAGCGTTCGTCTCTCCTTCCGGCAACGGACTAAAAGCTATCTTCGCTATCCCTAACAGCATCGAGAAGCATCGCGACGCCTTCGAGTCTGCCAGACGCTATCTCTCGACATACGGACTCGAAGCGGACGAGAGCGGCAAGGATCTATCGCGGCTATGCTTCCTATCGCACGATCCAGAGATTCACTACGCTCCAGACGCCGTAGAGCTTCCTGTCTACATCGAGGAGGAGCAGGTCGTCAATACGGCAGCTCCTAAAGCCGCCACAGGCGATCGTATCGGAGATCGATACTCCGCGTCTCCTAATGTTCGAGAGCGATCTGTAGGCATTCTGCAGGGTCTAGGATGGCAGCTACAGCGAGGCGACAGCACTCGGACATATTGCACTCGACCATCCAAGCGAGGAGGCATATCTGGAGAGCTACGATTCGATGGATCCTTCTACTGCTACACGGACAGCGCAGCTCCTCTGGAGCCTATGCAGAACTACTCGGCATTCTCTCTATACACTACAGCAGAACACGGAGGAGACTTTAAGGCAGCAGCTCTGGCTCTGGCAGATGAGTTCGGAGACAATGAGCCTCCGGTAGACGGTCGCGACTTCTACAATAAGACAGGAGCGGTCGAGACACAGCAGATCGAAGTAGACGAGAAGAGAGCGGAGGCGATCGGCAATATGCCGACGTGGACTGCGGCAGGCGAGATCCCAGATGATCTCAATAAGCTGATCATGCAGCGATATCCTGTTCTCATCGAGGGTCTGCTACACAGAGGCACGAAGATGGTTCTGGGAGGAGGCTCGAAGTCTTACAAGACGTGGACGCTGCTGAACCTAGCCGCATCCGTAGCAGGAGGCAGGGACTGGTTCGGACACAAGGTCATGAATACCGGACTCGACGTGATCTTTCTCAACTTCGAGGTTCCGCATGAGTTCTTCCTCGATCGAGTTCGTAGCGTCTGTAAGGCGATGGATATGGAGCCTCCTATGAATCTGAAGGTCTGGAGCCTCCGAGGAATCTGCAACGATCTGAAGCTCATCCTAGAGACTCTGCAGGAGCGTCTGACGAACGGATGCGCTCTGCTCTGCATAGATCCCATCTACAAGGCTATCGGAGATCGAGACGAGAACAGCGCGGGCGATATCGGTCTGCTCATGAACGAGGTCGAGGCTATCGTCGAGAAGACCGGAGCGGCTGTGGCTTTTGGAGCGCACTACTCGAAAGGAAACCAATCGGAGAAGGATCCTCTCGATCGCATAAGCGGCTCTGGGGTCTTCGCTCGCGATCCGGACACGATCATGGGACTCACAGCTCATGAGGAGAAGGACTGCTACACAGTTCACTCTGCGCTCCGGAACTTCGCCGGCATGGATCCCTTCGTCGTCGAGTGGGACTTTCCGCTCTTCAGTCTTCGCGAAGATCTGGACGCTAAAAAGCTCAAGAGAGCAGGTCAGAAAATTAGCGCAGGAGAGATCCTCGCAGAGATCACTAGCGCGGGAGTCGATCCCAGAGATTTCGTTCCGAGCATGTCGTCGAAGCACGACGTCAGCGATCGAACAGTCTACAGGCTTCTGAAGAATCTAAGCGATCAGAGAAAGATCCACAAAACAGCAGGCAACTACTTCCCTACAATTAAATGAAAAACAATATGATTAAGCTACTAAAAGGAGACTGCCTAGAGCAGATGAAAACACTAGCCGACAACAGCGTAGATAGTATCGTCTGCGATCCTCCGTATGGCATCAGTTTTATGGGTAAAAAGTGGGACTACGACGTTCCGAGCGCAGAGGTCTGGGCTGAGGCTATTCGAGTCTTGAAGCATGGCGGTCACGCGCTGATCGCTTGCGGCACACGGACGCAGCACAGAATGGTCGTGAACATCGAGGACGCTGGCTTTGAGATCCGTGACGTGGTAAGCTGGGTCTACGGATCCGGCTTTCCAAAGAGTTTAGACGTCAGTAAAGAAATAGATAAGAGAGACGCAGCGGAGGCGCAGATTGCGAGGAAGCTCAAATTTACGCAATGGGTCAGATCGCAGGGAGTAAGGGGGCAACAAATAGACGCAGCTACAAAGACACAGATGGGAGGACACTACACGACGTCAGCTAGTCAGCCAGCTATCATGACTAGAGAACATCTAGAAGCCTGTCGCCATCTATTCTCAGACGTTCCGAAATGGGTAGAGGATGAATGCGATAAAAGAAGCGTAGAGAGCGAGAACCTTAAGCGGCGCGAGGTCATAGGTCAGAAGACCGGAATAGACATGAAATTGGCGAATGCCGCCTCTCCTATATCAGCGCAAGGCATAGGAAAATGTATAAGCAAACAGATAGACATAACAGCTCCAGCAACCGAAGCCGCGAAAAAATGGGACGGCTGGGGAACAGCGATAAAGCCAGCTTGCGAGTTCTTTACTCTGGCGAGAAAGCCTCTAGCTGAGAGAACAGTTGCCGCTAATGTCCTCAAGTGGGGAACTGGTGCGATTAACATTGATGGCTGCCGCACGGCAGACGCCGGTCGCTTTCCGACTAATCTAATTCATGACGGATCTCAAGAGGTCATGGAACTTTTTCCAAGGGCAGGTAAAGCGTCGGCGGCTCGATTCTTCTACTGTCCGAAAACAAGCCGAGCGGACAGGGAGGAGGGCAACAATCATCCAACGGTAAAGCCGACGTCTCTCATGAGTTATCTCTGCCGACTAATAACGCCAAAGGGCGGCACGGTTCTAGATCCGTATATGGGATCCGGCTCAACCGGCAAAGCGGCAGTTCGAGAAGGCTTCAGCTTCGTAGGATGCGAGCTAGATTCTGACTACTACGAGATCGCCAAGTCGAGGGTCGAGGGCTTATAAAATGAAAGAAGCAATCAAGATACAGCAGTTCATAGAATCATGCGATCCGAAGGCTATACGATTCGACAAGCTAGACGACGCCATCATCGGAGTCTCTCATTCCGGCTGTCTATGCTACAGCTATCCTAAGCTCGTAGGCATATTCAAGGAGAGAGATAAGATGACTGACGAGGAGGCTGTAGACTGGATCGACTACAACGTGATCGGCACGATGGGAGGCGAGGGCTTCATCATCGTCTTCGAGAACTAGCCAGAATCTAATCCCCCCCCCTATGCAGCCTCTCGCGAAATCGAGAGGCTTTTTAGTATCTAAAAAAAAGTGAATAAAAAGTGAATTAGCTATTGACTCGCCTCAA
>Ga0181388_1000209_pt1 | contig 19992 bp, 15 predicted proteins | sample 11SPOviralmetaG_FD_130120 | JGI IMG/M metagenome (GOLD analysis project Ga0181388, IMG submission 130120) | Marine viral communities from the oligotrophic San Pedro Time Series (SPOT) site, San Pedro Channel, CA, USA - 11 SPOT_SRF_2010-05-17 | ecosystem: Environmental > Aquatic > Marine > Strait...
ATTATATAAATATATACACACTAATAATAATATTAATTATAGCGTTTCATTGGAATATAATATTTTTAATTGTAAAATATATTATGTTTAAATAGTTTATAATGTATAGTAGTGTAATAAATACCAACAATTTAAACGTATTAGTAACAGGTGGTGCTGGTTTTATCGGTTCTAATATATCAGAAACATTATTAAATAATGGTGTAAAATTTGTTCGTATTTTAGATAATTTAAAGACAGGTAAAATGGAAAATATTAAATTTTTACTAGATAAATTTGAAAATGTAGAATTTATGTATGGTGATATTTCTAATTTAGAAGATTGTAGAAAAGCAGTAAAAGATATAGATGTTATTACAAATCAAGCAGCATTAGGTTCAGTTCCACGTTCAATAGTAGATCCTTTATCTTCTCATATAGCAAATGTAAATGGATTTTTAAATTTACTTATTGCTGCCAAAGAAGAGGGAATAAAAAGAATTGTATATGCATCTTCTTCATCTGTGTATGGTGATCATCCAGTATTACCAAAGGTAGAGGAAAATACAGGAAATGTATTATCTCCTTATGCTGCCACTAAAGCAATTGATGAAATTTATGCTGGTGTTTTTTCAAAATGTTATGGTATGGAATGTATTGGATTACGTTATTTTAATATATTTGGTCCTCGTCAGGATCCTAATGGAGCATATGCTGCTGTTATTCCAAAGTTTATTGATTTAATGAAAAACGGAAAGCAACCAAATATAAATGGTGATGGTAGTTTTTCACGCGATTTCACATATATAGAGAATGCGGTCCAGGCGAATATATTAGGTTTAACTACCAGTAATGAAGAATGTTTCGGCACAGTATTCAATATTGGTGCAGGTAGACAAATAAGTCTTTTAGAGTTGTTTCAAATATTAAAAAAAGAATTGAGTGTAGATATTGAACCAAGTTTTGGACCGGAAAGACCAGGAGATGTTCCACATAGTAATGCTGATATAAGTAAAGCGCGTAATATGTTGGGATACGACCCAAAAATATCTTTTGAAATGGGAATAAAAAAAACAATAATATAACAATTATTTATATATTTTTCAAATTTATACTTTTATCGACTAGAATACCAGCTTTTGTTTTTTTTAAATTATTATGTATATCATGAAATATGTTATCTTTATTAATGTATTCTTCGTAAAATAAATCATATTCCTTTTTGGTGGTTCCAGTTAAGTTATCATATTTTTGAATACCTCCACTTCTTATTGTACCACCAATATGAAATCCATGAAGTGGTCTATAATTAATATTGGATATTAATGTTTTTATATCTTTTTCATTTTGATTATAATATAAAAATGTTTCATCATTATACAAATTTATTTTTTTATTATTATAATTTTCATAAAATAATTCTTTAAATTTATCAGAAAAAAGAAACTCTATACCCTCTTCAAATGTTTCGAATGTATGTTTTAATGATTCTTTATATTTGTCATTGATAAAAAAATGTAATCCAGTTAGGCGTGATTGATTTTTTCTGTATCCATTAGAAAATTTAATTTTTAAATTACAACAATGTTCTATATGAGTTTTAAATATATCATTTTTCTTGTAAGTTAATGTGGTATGTTCAAAAAAATTGCCAGTAAATAATATATCAATGTCACCTATATAAGCATATTTATAATTATCAAAATAATTAAATGGTATTATAAAACGCATGAAATGTGCTACTTTACAAGGCGTAGCTATTTTTCTACAATCATTTATTATTCTTTCATCATCTATATTTTCAAGTAATATTTTATTATAATCATAGTTATTAGGCATATACACTATTGTCAAATTTACCATAAATTCATTACATAAGTTATACATTTTTTTTATAAAATAAATGTCTGCCTCTTCATCTTCTACATAATCATCAATTATTAACAGTATATCACAAGTATTGTGTTTTAATAATGTATATATTTGATAAAGAGAAAAATATTTATAGTAGTTTAATGCTACTGCTACAAAAAGTTTATCATTTTTTTTATTATTTACTTTAATATTTTGTGATTTCAATATTTCATACATTAAATTATATCCTTCTTTGGAATAATGTTCGTTATCATCTAAATATAACTTTCTATTTATATCTATATAATCACAAGGAGATATATAATTTATATTTATTTCATTGCATAATTCTTTTATCATATCAACGTACTCATCACTAGTTTTATTTTCACAATAATTTTTTATATGGGTCACAACAACTATTTTTGGAAAAAAACTTTTAATATATAATAAATTATCAATTATCTCTTGTGTGGTTTCATAAGTTATAGATACATCTTTATCATTTATTATACCATTGACATCAATTGTTTTCAAATTGTAATCATGTGGTAATATAACTAAATCTTTATAAACTATTTTTTTTCGTGTTGATATTTCAATAAAAATAGTATTATTTGGATTAAAAAAATCTTCATTTTTAACATTTATTATTTTTCTTAAAAATACTTCAACAGGCATAATATTATTATATTCTGTATATTCGTTTATTGATAATTTATTTAGTTTATATTTTATCAAAGCAACTATTTGAGATGTATTTGTAGTTATTGTTTTAAATATTTCTTTGTTTTCATCACAATAATTTATTGGTGTATTTAGTCTACATGAACCAAATGTATATATCATTTATATCTTAATATTTATTTATTTACTAAAATAAATATTATTTAAGCTAATGAAAAGTAAAAATCAAACATTTTTTTATAATTCATAGTCATATTTTTCCAGGAGTATTTTTGAACGCTTTCAATTGCGTTTCGTGACATATTTTTTTTTTCATCATCACTTTTGTTATTATACTCTATAATAATATTGACAATATTCTTAATATTTGTTCTATCTTCTATTAAATATCCATTATGATTGTTTATTATAATATCAGTCATTAAACCAACATGAGTAGTTATTACTATCTTTCCGCACGCTAAAGCTTCTAAGCACGGTTGTGGTGCAGTTTCTGACTCACTTAAGCAAAAAAATATATCTATATTATTATTATAATAATCAATTAATTTATCATTTTCAATAATAGTTTTTTTATCATATGGATTAGCGATAATACTATTATGTTCAACATCAATATTGTGTTTCTTTAATTCATTAACTATTAATAATATTTCATTATATCCTTTATGTTCTTTACGTATTGTGCTGCTGCATATTCCTAATCTGAGTTTGGTTTTATCAGTACTTATTTCTTTATATTTATAAAACAAGAATAAATCAACACCATTTGGTATATAAAATACATTGGAATTTATTTTTTTTAAAATATCTAACATGACGTAATTATTAGCGTGAACCACTTTAAATTTTTTATATTCAATTGGATCTGGCATACGCATTAATGATGTTCGTCCACAAATTATTTTATTTTTATCAATATGAGGTATAGAATAATTCATTAAATTAAATGTAAAAAATAAATCAGCATCAGTATTTTTCAACATTCGACCTTGTTTTTCATTCTTTATTATTATAATATATTCTTCACTTAAATATTGTTTAATTTTACATGATATATCATGTAATACCCATCCATCAACATCGTACATTATAATAATTGTTTTTTTTATAAACTTATTGTTAATATCGGTTAATTCAAAATTTCCACTTCCTTCATGGTATTTATATTTTATAAATTTATTTATGTTATTATTTATCATATCTTTAGGAACATAATGTAATGATTTAATGATACTTGAATGAGGTGAATTAAATTGTTTTACATCTAAATTAAACATTTTATAGTTTTTTTTTTCTTTAAATAAAACGTGCATCCATGAAGGCATATCAAATTTTGCACCACTCTCATACCAAAATTTAGATAAATTATCAAAAATTCTTTTTGTCACGTCATTTTTCTTAAAAAATACTAACCCACCAGCATAAATTGATACTAAATCATTTTCATTACACATTTTTATTTTGCTATTATATTCTATATATCTGTCAATACATGTTGGATGTAGTTTATTTTTTATTTCTTTAAATGGAATATTTAAAATAGATGATGGCTGCATACATAAATCGTGATTATCTAAATAATCAAATACATAATCAAATCTATCATTACATATACTATCAATATCAACATACATTGTTCTTTCATATGGACTATATTTATAACATTGGGTTTTAATAATTCTAGAAAATAAACAAGGATCTATAAACAATTGTGAAATATATATCACGTGTATATTATTGTTATCTATAAAGTATTTACAACTATCATAACAATCGGTGTATATTAAAATAGGTATATTAGTGTGATTAGCATAAGTATTTACAACGTATTCTAATATGCTGTTATAACCATCGCCAAATGATATAATCATAATTCCATTTTTAATTTTGCAATGTTTTAGGTAATTAAATTTTTCTAAAAAATTTGAATAAATTTCGATTGTTTTTTTATTTTTTATGTTTATCTCAATAAGTTCATTTATCAAATAATTTATATAATTATTGAATTCGTTTTTATCATATTCAAATAAATTTTTATAGTTAGATAATATATTTTTTGAATATTTTTTCATGTGTTTATTTTGCAAAAATATTGGTACAGCATTAATTTTATTATTCAAATAATTTTCTTCATCTAGTATCTTAAATTCAATATTTTCAATATTAATATTACTCAAATAATCTATGTTATATTGAATATTTTTATATATTATAAAATCATATGTTGTGTTATCCTTATTTTCATTTTTTAAATAGGATATAAGTGTTTCATAATTTATCATATTTTTATAATTTGAATAAATATTACATCCATTAAACAATCCTTCTATTCGTACATTACTGCATGATTCATAAAAACTATCTTGAACTATATATTTTATTTGTTTATAATATTTATTCATTTCTTCTTTATCTACCAAATCAATACAAGTAAAACCATATGATTTATAACATTCACTACCTCCTCCTATCAAAATCACATTTTCTTTGTCTTTTAAAAATTTTATACTTTTGTCTATATTTTTTATTTTCCTATCAAAGTTACTAACAATAAGACCATAATCATATTTTCGCTTTTCAAAATCAGGATCTATTAATACCTTTTTATCCACATATGGAACAAAAGAGCTATAAAATATATTTGTAGAAACACCATAAAACTTTTTCAATATATCCATAGTATGTTGACTATTTACGAAACTTTTGTCGTATTTTGCAATATGATTTAATACGTTATTATTTATATACTTATCACTTTGTTCTTTTGAATTCAAATTGTAATAATATATATCTAAATCATTTTTGTATATACCTCCGATTAAATAATAAACAGGAGATTTGAATAATAATTTCAAATCTATATTTATTGGTGATTTCAGTATGATGAGATCGGGTTTAAATTCTACTGATTTAAAATTACAAACATCATCTATTATATGATCCTCGTATTTTTCGTGTTTTGCATTTGTACCTGTTTCGTAATTGAAGTAAAAGCCAAATGTATTATGTCCTATTGTTTTAAAATATTTTTGTAATTCATAACAGTTTGTTGCTGCACCACCATAACCAGGATAATCTCCACAAATAAAAAGAATATTTTTATATTTTTTTATATTTTCTGAAAATTGCAATATATTTTTTTTAATTGTTTCAATATCTATACTGGAAAAAGAATTAATATTATACATATTAATTCCAACATTTTCTACTTCTATATTAATATCTTTTTGTACATTAATATCTTTTCCATTTTTAAATGCATAAAATGCATCGTTTATTTTTGTATTTTCAAAAATAATTCTATTTTCTTTCCACCCATAATTATTAACATGATTCCATGCTTGCTCTTTATTACTACATCGTTGCAAATCACTATGTTCCTTTTTATAAAACACCCAGTTAAAATGATCTTTAAATGTCATTAAATAATATGCATATTATAATTTATAAAAATTTAATTACCAAAATTTCCTACTTTATCATAGAATGATGTTTTTGTTAATATAAATGGAATAAAAACGAGATTAAAATTATGTGTATTTAATAATTTTGAATAAAAATTATAATCACCATATTGTTTATCCCCCCATTGTGATTTGCTCTTGTGAGAAAAATGAAAACAAATACTAGTTGTATCTATTTCACCAAATTTTATATTTTTAATATTTTTAGGATAAATAATCATATCTGGACGAAAAAATTTCCATATTATTAAATCATTTGAATCATTCAAATTATCATTTATTATTGAAAAAACCTTATTATGTGCCAATAGATCATCATCATCTAAAAACATAATATATCCTTTTTCTACCTTTTCTAATAAATTATTACAATAAATATTAAATTTATATTTTTCTTCTGATTCAATATGTATTGGAAAATAATTAATATTTTTATTCTCTCTATAATTATCTAAATATTCTAAACATTCTGGTTTATCATAACAAATGATAACATTATAGTTTATATATTCTTGTTCCAATATACTTGAAATACATTTTTTAAAACTTTCGGGACGATTTGAAGTTCTAATTAATATATTTATTAACTGTTGTTCTTTCTTTTGAACTACATAATTTTTGTAATTTAATAAAATATCAATTATCCCTTTTTTTTGTAATTGTTTTAATTCGCTTTCGCATGATATTCTTCCTTCTTTTTTACCGTATTTTATATAATGTCTATACACTGTTTTTTCTGTATATCCTGCCTTTATAACATCAGGATACATATTTAAATAAAATTTTCCATCAAACTTCATATTTATATGTATATTAATAATAATATAATTATAAATTAATTTATTTTCTAGATTTTCTGGATTTTCTAGATTTTCTGGATTTTCTAGATTTTTTTGATTGTTTTTTGCTTTTCTTTTTTAATCCTAATGATTTTTTAACAGATTTAGTATGTTGTTTTACAGTTGCTGTAGTTTTTTTATATGTTTTACCTGCTAATTTTAAGATATCTTTAAACATTAATGTTGGGTTATCTGCTTGAGTTTTTTTTATGTGTTCCATCCATGCGTTAGCCATTTTATATAATATAAAGAGAGAAAATTATATAATAATATATTAATATTATATAATATAAAATGGTATTAGTTCATATAGAAATACCATATGGTTCAAATGTAAAATATGAATATGAAGATAATAAATTAAAAGTGGATAGAATATTATCTACTTCTATGTGTTATCCAGGAAACTATGGATATATTCCTAAAACATTAGCAGATGATGGAGATCCTATTGATGTACTGATTATAAACTCTCCACAGTTTTACCCCACATCTTATGTGGAATGTAAAATATTAGGAATGTTAATAACTGAAGATGAAAAAGGAATGGATCAGAAAGTAATAGCTGTTCCTAATACAAATATATCACGTGATTTAACACATATAAATGATATTACTGATATAAATAAAAATCAATTGCAATTAATAAAAGATTTTTTTTTACATTATAAAAAAAATGAACCAAATAAATGGACGCAAGTATATGAATATGAAAATGCAGAAGTTACTAATAAATTTATTATAGAGAAAACATTAAAAACAGATGAATTAAATTTATCCATGTAATTCTTTAAGTGGATATACAACATCCATATGTGATAAAATTTCAGGGTCATGTGTTACTATTAAAACGCTAGTTTCTTTTGGAATATCATTAATAACATCAATAACTTTTTCCTTTGTTTCTTTATCTAATCCAGCAAGTGGTTCATCAAAAATAACAATATCGCTGTTTCTGAATAGTCCTCGTAAAATAATAGTTATTTTTTGCATACCTAATGATAATTTAGAACCATTTACACCAGCATTGGTTTGAATACCATTATTTAATTTAGAGTAAATTTTATCTAATTTATATTTATCTATAAAATTTTGAATTTCTGTATCAGACGCACTTTTATTACCATATTTAATATTATTAATAATTGTGTCATTAAATAACGTTGTACGTTGATTAACATATGTAATTTTATCTCTTAGATATTCTGTATTAATATCTTCTATATTACAATTTCCTATTTTAATAGTACCACTTGTAGGTTTGTGAAGTTTTACCAGTAATTTCATTAAAGTTGATTTGCCTGAACCAGATGTTCCAACTAATGCTGCACGTTGTCCGCTTGGAATATTTAAATTTAATTTATTAAATATAGGGTCACTTTTGGCGTTATATTTATAAACTAAATCATTAATTATAATACTATTATTTTTAATCTTACAATTTTTATCTGTAGATTTTACATTTTTAAGTACTTTATCCAAAAAGGATTTAGATGACATAATAGTTCCTAATTTTGAAAAGAAATGTAAACTACTTTCATCAAAATGGATAAATCTACCAATAATTTTAATTTCTATCATAACAATAGTTAGTAAAATTACAAACGATATTTTATTTTTCTTATATAAATAACAAGCAAATATAGTTAGTATTATAAAACAAGCAACTGTGTAAATATTACGTTTAATGGCTAATTCTGAACGTGTTTTAATTTCCTTTTCATATAATTTATTATATTCTTCTTGTCTTTTATCTGTTTTCTTTTTTTCATTTTTTAATTGATTATTTAAATGAATATTCATAACATTATTAAATGAGTCACTTATTTTTTCAACCATATTAAAGAAAAATGAATCACGATCTGCTGCAACTTGTGAATAAGTTATTCCATCTGCAACATTAAAGTATATACGAATAATGCATAAAATGGAAGATAATAATCCTAAATTAAAATCAATAAAAAAGTAATAAATACTAATAGCAATAATTCCCATAAAAAATGGTAAAAATGTATTAGCTAATGCTTGTAAATTTTGTTGAAAAATATTAGAAAGTTCAATAATTTTGGATATATATTCTCCTGAACGAATGTCTTTCATATTTTCACTACTATTATTTAACACACCATGTATAAATAGATTTCGTAAATATTTGATATATTCTGGAATTAATTTTTGTTCCAAAGCAAATTTTATTCTATAAAATGCTATAATAAAAACCCATACAATTAGTATTAAAGTTAATACTCCAAATACATTTTCTTTTTTAATATTACTAGAAAAATTAAAGATTTCATTCATAGATATTTTCTTTTTTATAGTTTCTACTAACATACCATATAATTTTGATAACACAATAGCTTCAGCAGGCCAAGTAAATAATACTACTATTAAATATAAGGATAAAAATGATTTATTATCATATATAAAATCTAATACCAATTTTTTAAAATTACTCATTATATACTATATAATAATATAGTATATAAAATAAAATTAATTAATGTATTATTTTGCGTCTATGTTAAATTTATTATTGTGATTAAAAGTGTAATGGCTTATTCGTCTTCTTTGGTTTCGTCTTCTTTGGTTTCGTCTTCTTTGGTTTCTTCTTCTTTGGTTTCTTCTTTATCTGATGAAAACACACCTCCAAACCAAGATGATTTGTTTTCTTCTTCTAAATCTTTACATTCCTTATCCCATTTTTCAACAAGTTCTTTACATTGATAAGTACCATCCTTATCTTTTACACACTTAAGCATTTCTTCTTTTAAATTTTTACAATCCATAATATAACATATATGATGTTATTATTTTTTGCCAAAAAAATTATCTACCAGACCATACCTTAATTATTTCAAGTTCTTTATATTTGGAAAAATTTGTAATATACTCATCCCATTTAAATTCCCACGATTTATGAAAATTTTTATAACTCCATACATGAATATCATCGAATAAAGGGGAACACTCTTCATTTTTTTTTTAAAATATATCAATGATAAAATTCTCTCTAAACACATTCTATCATCTCTATTATTAATACTATTTAATAAATTAGGAAACAGTTTGAATATATCATCACATTTACTTAAATATTTACTAGAAATAATACACATACATCCAAATGTACCACTCCATTCAGAATAATTATTATAAATATTGAATAATTCAGAGCTATGATTAATAGATGATAATATTCTTTTAATATTATCTTTTAATTTTAAATGCCAAGAGAAACTTGCAAAATTCCATAAAGGTATAAAATCATTAATATATATTTTGTTATGTATTTCTTTTTGTATAAATACAGAATCATGTATAATCATAGCATATGGTGTAGGTGTATCTTTGTTAAAATAATAAAATGGTAACAATTCTCCTCTTTTTTCATATTCTGAATATATTATTGTAATATCTGAATATTTTTTATCATTATCTATAAATTCCTTTTTTGAATTATCATCTATTATAATTATATTAATATTAGGATAATTATTTCGAATAGAATTATAACTACGTAACCAATATCGTTTAGTTGTATCATTATTCATATGTCTACATATGTATATAGTATAATGTTTTTCAAAAAAATCTTTGGATATATATTTTTCTATCGTTTTTTTTTTAACGATAAATTGTTTTCTATTTTCAGATTTTCCATATCGTATCCAATGACACCATGCAGTATTTTTATTATTTATATATTTTAAATCATCATATTCTTTAACATATGATTTCCAATCAAAATTACTATATATTAATATATTCATAATAATATATAGTATCATTTTTTATAATTCTAAAAATATTATGTTTCTATTTGTATAACTTCGGTATTTTCATTAGATTTATTTAAATGAATTTTTATGCACCCTTTTCTATGTGCTGCCAATGCTCTTCGTGTATCCCATCCTTTTCCGCATATATCACATTCAAAATTAAATGATTTTAAGTGAGCGAATTTAGATCCTAAATATTTTTCTAAACATGAAAAATTTAATTGCTTTAATGAGGTACATAGTTTTTTTTGAAAATCATTTACCATTTTAATTATGTTTTCTTTAGATTCAATAAAATTTGAAAATTCAGTATTAATTGAATTTAAATCATCTTTTGAAATATTATTTTCATCCATATCTATTTCATTTAATCTTTCAGATAATTGATCTATTATTTCTACAGCAGCTTTAATTTTATCTAAATCATAATTAAGATTATGAAGATAAACTAATACATTATTTTTATGTATATCTATTTTATAATTAGCTTTTCCACTTATACCACTTTTTTGTGATATAAAAATTCCATGACAATTATTTCTTTCAATATCATCAATAAATTTGCGAATATTATCTGGACCAAGATTTGTAATATAATCTTTATTTTCTATCAATATATTTTTTCCTTTATTACGATTAATAGTATAATCACAACAATGAGCTTGTTTTCCACTTCCATTATGAATAACTTCATCTGTTGGAAATATTTGATTTAAAATTGGAAGTAATTTATTTTCGCTAATATCACCTTTTCGAGATGATGTTTTACTATTTAATATATGTTCCGTTAAAGAATTTTTTAGTTCAATTGTATTTTCGCTATTAATGGTTGATTTTTCTTTAATCTCAGATAAAGAAGTATTTATTCTTTCTTCACTAGATGTTATAGTTTGTAATAATGGTTGATTTGTATTATTAATCATTTCAGGTAACTTAGACATATAAAATACCTTTGTTTTATCTAAATAATTATTAAATTGTGATTCCATAACGGAACGTATATGACCTATATGTTCTTGAGATATTTGTTTTTGAGTCAACTGTTGTATAATATTATTTGATAATTCTGATTTTAAATTATTTGAATTTTCAAGAGCTGAACTTTTAATTTGATTTAAAATTACTTCTATAGTGCTAATTTCTTTTGAATGTTTTTCATTTGATAATTTATTTATCTCTGTAATATTTTGAAGTTGTGTTAATGTTTTTTCTGCGTTATGATTACTTTCTTGCAGTTTGATTAACATTGAGGTTAGAATAGAATTATCAATTACACCATTAGCATCATTTAATATATTTTCAAATATTTCAACAAACTTTAAATTTACATTTTCGAAATTCAAAGATGAATATTTTTTATAAAAATCAATTATTTTTTTATTAGAAACTTTTAATTCATCTGTCATAACTATAATTTAGTTTATATCTTTATATTGATTATGATAATAAAATTGTTTGTAAAAAAAAAAATATTACACTATTTTATATACTATGTGGTTTTGTTGCAGTAAAAAAAAAAAAGTGACTTGGAAAGAGTTATATGATAGTTGTCCATATTCTGAAATAGAAAGAAAACAAGATATTGAACGAAAAAAATCAGAACAATATGAATTAGAAAATGCAGAACGTTTATATACCAATTCTCTAGATAATATAAATACATTTTTTGAAGAATTTGTAGAAGATACTATTGATGAAGTAAAAGAAGTAGCAGAAGAAGTAGTAGAAGATGCTGTTGATGAAGTAAAAGAAGTAGTAAAAGATGTACTAGATAATGCTATAGAAAAAGTAATAAATAATAATGTAAAAGTTAAACGTCCAGGAACACCTATTCCTAAATAAATATACTTAAATACATTTTTTTACATTTAATTATGCACTGGATATATCTTATTAAATGTAAAAACGAAAAATATTATGTAGGTGAAACAAAATCACTATATAGTCGTTTAAATCAACATGTTAAAAAAAGAGGTTCAAAACATACTATTCACAATGAACCATTATCATTATGTGGATTATATAAGGTCCATTCTAATTATAGATTTCTAATGTATAATAGAGAGAGTAAAAAGGAAAATACTGATATAAAAAAAATTACAGATATTCTTGACAATTTCAATAATGTAGAATATAATAATAAAGATTGGGCGCGAACAATAGAAGATTATATAACAGAAATATTGATGCAGTATGATGATATTGAAGTTTTTGGAGGAAAATATGTAAATGATAATAAAGATACTATTGATAAACAATTTGATTGTAAAGAATTAAATTATATACCTTTATGTGATTGTGGATTTCCTGCTGAGATTCAAATGAAAAAATATAGTAATAAATATTATAAACTATATTTTTCTTGTTGTATTAAGAATGTATGGTCTGATATGAGACATAATTTTAAATTAATGAATATAGAAGAACCATGTCATTATTATAGTGAGTATATGGAACATTTAGAAAATAGATTACTTAATTAGCTGTAAGTTGAATTAAATATGTTCTTTCAACGCTACAGTCATCATCACTAGCATCTTTTTGTCCATCAGCAGATGAAATAGTATAAATCATTTGTAAGTTATCAGCAACTTCAATTGGCATTTCAACAAAGTTTGAAGCTCCATTAATTGCATTTAAATCTGTATCTCTAAGTGTCATTGTAATACTGTTATTGCTACCACCGTCAGTATCAACAAATGTAAGTACATCACCAGCTGCATAACCAGAACCGGCAGTGTGAACGGTTACTTGTTCTACTGTATCTCCAGCGGTATTAAAATTAAAATTTAATGTTAAACCTGTACCAGAACCAACTTCACCAGTTGCAGATTGGTTTGTTAAATCTGCAGTTGCTGCTATAGTTTTTTCACTTGTCGTAGATACAGTATAAGCTAATTCAAATCGTGATTCGAATCCTGCTAAAAGAGCATTTAAAACATCAAGAGCACCTAAAGCACCTGTTGTATCTGTTTCTCCATCATCATCATTTTCTAATGTGGAATCTACACCTGGTTGCCCTCCGGCTACACCATCACCAGATGTTGGATTAGCACTTCCTGGTTCATCTCCTGGTTGATCGTTTGCCATGCTTCTACTGGATGTTGGAATAGCATTAACAGCTTCGTTACATCCAATAATAGCATTTTTAACACCTTGTGCTACATCATCTTCATTAGAAAATAAATCAACAGCACTTGTAGAACCAAATACTTCTTTGGCTAATTGTTGAACGAAATCAACTGGTGGTGTTGGTGTACCTGTTTCAGTCATGTCGTCATATGTTGTTGTTAATAATGTAGAATTATTATTGAATTGTGCTTGTGCTGTTTCTTCAGAAACATCATTTCCATCAGATTTAAATTTAAATGCTGCTTTTAATATATCTACGGATATATTAAGATCTAATTGTCCGTTTGTAGCTGAAACGCTTCCATCAGCATCATAAGTAATTTTTCCTAAAGTGCTTAGCTGTGAACTTTGGTCGAAGTTTTGAATATAAATTGTCGCCATATTTAATATATAAAAAGATTTAAATGTTTATTAAAAAATATATTATTTTTTATATTTTACGCATTATTTGATTCTATAATTTGAGCTAATTTATCAGTATCATAAATACCACCTTGTGGAATTCCATATAATTCAATATATTTTTTATATTCAGGTCTAATTTCACCAATAGTATCAATAGCTTGTTGAAGCTGGAAAATAGGAGCTGCTGGATTTCTACATGCTTCTAAAGATATTGTTAAATCATTAATTTCATTTTGCATGTTACTTTCAGTATTTAAAAATTGTTGAAGTGATTCTAAAACATGAGAAATTATTGTTCTTAAATTCTCATAATATTCAAATCTTTCACACTTCTCATTATATAATGAACTGGATAATTGATTATAATATTCAGTAGTTAAAGTTTCTTTAACATAAGTCATATTACCATTAATAAACTGTATTAATAATGCATCAATATCTATACCTACGTTGTTATATAATGATTGTTCTTGTAAATTTAAATTAGAATAATTAGTTGTATCATTAGGGTCTTGAGTCATTGTATCGCAATTACAATATGCTTCTGGTTCTAAATCCGGTTCTGGTTCTGTACCTCCTAATGTATATGTGCTTAACATATATTGTTGATTATTAACACTATAAGTAACTGGTTCATTAAATACATTTCCTGATGCCGGTTGTGAAGCTAACCAATTTAATAAATACTGTACATCACCAATATCAACAATACCATCACCAGATATAGGATTGACATCACCTTCATATTTAATATTACTATCAACTGTATTATATACAATAGATGCATGGGATGTTTTACTATAATTTGGTTGAGTAGATTTACTTTTTGCTAAACTATTTACATTATTATAGTTGATAGTGATTGTATTATTTTTTCTAAATAAAGATATTTGTTTTTCCCCACTACTAAATGCTTTTGGTTTCGAATAACTTTTTTTAACATACATTTTAGGTTTCTTTTTGTATTTTGGTTTCGGACAAAAATTATCTTGAACTATTTTATTAGTTTTAGTTAATGGACTATAATTGTAAAATGTATTTCTACTGCCTTCTCTAGTACCAGGGTAATATGTATTTTGATTTATATAATTTTTTTTAAATACAGGACGTTTATATGTAGATGTATATACTGAAGTTTTATTAATATAAGGTGTAAATGATGTTTCATTATACCTTAATCTAGATATACGTGATGAACTACTGACACCACCTTGAGATAAATACTGACTATTATTTAATTTAATGTATGAAACACAATAATCCTTACTCATAATAAATATTATTATTATTTATTATGAATATTATTATTATTAATCTACATCTTCTATTTTTGGTTCCCATTCCTCATTTTCCGTTTCTGTAGGCATAGATTCTTGAGGCATTTCATTAGGCATTTCATTAGGCATATCATTTTGTACGTTATTTTTTGCTATCATTTCTCCTACTGTAGTTTGGATTTGTTTTAAACGTTCTTGTAATTCTTCTTTACTAGCAGATTGATTATTATCTAACCATTCTTGAGCGCTATTTAATTCTTTTCTACATGTTTCTTTATCTTCTTCATTTTGTAGTTTATCAACAGCATCTTTAAAACTATAAATACCTCCTTCTAAAGTATTTTTAGCTTCAATGCGTTGACGTTCTTCTGTATCTTGTTGTTTATATTCTTCAGATTCCTTAACCATTTTTTCTATTTCAGCATCACTTAATCTTCCTTTATCATTTTTCACTGTAATTGTATCAGATTTTCCTGTTGATTTTTCCATTGCTGTTACATTCAAAATACCATTAGCATCAATATCATAAGATATTTCAATTTGTGGAATACCACGAGGCATTGGGGGTATTCCAGTTAGTTGAAATTCTCCTAATTTATTATTATCACGGGTAAATTGGCGTTCACCTTCAAATACTTGAACGGTACATCCTGGTTGATTATCAGCATATGTGCTAAATGTTTGTGATTTTTTAGTAGGAATTGTGGTATTTCTAGGAATAATATTTGTCATAATACCACCAGCAGTTTCAACTCCTAAAGATAGTGGTGTAACATCCAATAATAAAAGATCCCCCACAGGATTATCTGCACCTCCACACAAAATAGCACCTTGTACTGCAGCTCCATATGCAACAGCTTCGTCTGGATTAATACCTTTACATAATTGTTTTCCATTAAAAAATTCGCTTAATTGATTTTGAATTTTTGGAATACGTGTTGAACCACCTACTAGTACAATTTCATGTACGTTTGACTTACTAATTTTTGCATCATTAAGTACTTTCTCAACTGGTTCAAATGTCTTTCTGAATAAATCACTACAAAGATCTTCGAATCTTGCGCGTGTTACAGATGTCATAAAATCAATACCTTCATATAGTGCATCAATTTCTATTGCTGCAACAGTAGATGTAGAAAGTGTTTTTTTTGCATTTTCACATGCTGTTTGTAGACGACGAACAGCACGTTTATTTCCAGAAATATCATGTTTATGTTTTCTTTTAAATTCAGACATTAAATGCTCCATAAGACGACGATCTAAATCTTCACCACCTAAATGGGTATCTCCTGCTGTAGCTTTAACTTCAAAAATTCCATCATCAATAGTTAAAAGTGAAACGTCGAAAGTTCCACCACCTAAATCGTATATAAGTACATTTTTTTCTCCTTGGCCTTTTTTGTCTAATCCATATGCAATAGCAGCTGCAGTAGGTTCATTAATAATACGTTTAACATCTAAACCAGCAATAATACCAGCATCTTTTGTAGCTTGACGTTGTGCGTCATTAAAATATGCAGGTACTGTAATTACAGCATTCTTTACATTATGACCTAAGTATGACTCAGCAGTTTCTTTCATTTTGGTAAGAACCATGGAAGATATTTCTTCTGGTTTAAATTGTTTTTGTTCTCCTTTAAATGAAACATGAATAACAGGTTTATCACCACTAGAAGGTTTAACAGTATAAGTTAAATGTTTCAAATCGGATTGTACTTTTGAATCATTATATTTCATACCTATAAGACGTTTTGCGTCATATACAGTATTTTGAGGATTTTGAGCTGCTTGAGTTTTAGCTCCATTACCAATAATACGTTCATTATCAGTAAATGCTACATAAGATGGAGTTGTTCGAATACCCTGATCGTTGGCAATAATTTCAACACTATTATTTTGCCAAACACCAACACAACTATTTGTTGTTCCCAAATCAATTCCTATACAGATATCACTCATTATAAATAATTATAATGAGTAATCTTTAAATTAATTTTAATATAGTTTAACCTTATCGTTTCAATGAACGATTTCTAATATTTCTTTTTTTAACGCTTTTAGGTTTTGTTTTTTTAACACGTTTTTTAGATTGTCCTCCTTTTAGGGGTTGTTGTTGTTGTTCTGGTTCTTGTGGTTCTGGTTCTTGTGGTTCTGGTTCATTTTCATCTACTCCTATATAAGCCATATTAGCCATAAATGAACCGAATTTACGTGAAAAATTGAGTGAAGTACCAAGTAAAGATCTCTTTAATATTTTAGAAACTAATAAGTTTAATGAATCATTAGTATCCTCATACGATGATTCCGCTAAATCTACGATAATGCCAGTTTCTTCAGATTCTTCAACATCTTCAACTTCTCTTATTGGTTCATCATCATCTGAGCCACCACCAGTACTAATATATTCTTCAGATCTTCCGACAAGTTTGCTATATGTAGTACTTTTTATAAACTCAATATTAAGTGGAAGATGTGTCTTGTACCAGTTAAAAAATCTACCACCAGTTACATCATTTTGATTTAATCGAATAGTCGTTGACGTTAACATCCATCTATATAAAATATCGATATCATCATGTAAATTAATTGAACTCTTTGTAGTTATATTTTTTAAAGATGCTATATACATTTTATAGAAATTTTCATAATATGTTTCCGTTTTATAGAGACGGTTTATATGTCTATAATTTCGTTCCTGCATCTCTTTATTTTTTTCAAGATAAAACTTAGGAATTTTGTAAGTACTGATATTTTCAGTAAAGTTTTTAATTAATGTTTCCATTTCTTCACTTTTACAAAACGGAATAGTAGCATTATTATTAACGGATTTAATATTAGTAGTTTCTACATAACTCTTGTTTTGGTCTTGACATGTACCAAATTGAACCATATCTTCAATACAATAATACATAGATTCTTTAAGACTTAATGAAGTAATTTTATGTACTTTAGAATTATTAACATCTTTTACCCATACATCATTATATTTATATTTTTTAAATTTTCTTGCAATTGAATTATTTAATTCATGTACATACAAATCGTCAATGTTATCACTTTTTCCTTTTGGATTACATGTTGGTACCTCTGGTTCACCTGAACCAGTACCAGAACCAGTACCTGAACCAGTATCAGAACCAGTATCAGAACCAGTATCAGAACCAGTATCAGAACCAGTACCTAAATTTTCTGGTACTGTTTCATTATTGGACTTATTTGCTGTAATATAATAGCATGTAGCATAATGTTGATACCATTTTATCATATAAAAATAAAATTTATATAATTTTACCATTGATCGAACATTAAACTTATGTTCTTCATTTTCCTCAACATATGTAAAATCTGGAATAAATTTTAGATTTTCTATTTTATCTTGATTTCTTAAAAAGTCATAATATATTTTAAAATTTTTAAAATGCTCTTCCGGAGGCTTCTCTTTATTATCATAATCAAACATTGTAGATTTAAATATTTTCTCTATTTGTTCAAATAAGTTTGAAACAGTAATATTAAGACCAGTTGAAACATTACTATCAAGACCAGGCAATGTGCTCTCTAAAACTTTAGCAAATACTGGTTTTATATTTATTGCTTTAAATAATTTAGATTGTTTTTTAAAGTTATATAATTCATCAATATTGTAATTAAGATTATTAATAAAACTTAACTTAAATGACTTATGTTTTTTTCTATATTTATGCAACCATTCATATGGTGAGGATAACCATCGTGTTAAATTTTTTTTATCAAAATCATTAATAGTATCGTTATTAAAAGAAATATTATACCTGCTATTCGTAGCAGGTATAACTTTTTCATCTTTTTTTAGATTAGCAATCTCTTCATATATATTATAATTAAAAAACTCAGGTAAATTATTTTCTTTAATCATATTACCTATATTCGAATCAGATTTTGGTTCAATATGTAATTTTATAGAAGGAATTGATTTTAAAATACTTAAATAATTTGTATAGTTATTTTGTTTTTCGCTTAATGTATCTTGGTTATTTTGATCTTGACTGGCCTTAAATAATTCTAATTCTATTGCACTTTTCTTTCTTAAAATAGACATTGACAACATATTACCCGTTAATCCTATATATGATGTTAATCCATGATGTATAGATGATAATTCACTTCTATGTTTTGCGCGATTTGAATAAACACCAAAATATTTTTTATATGGCTCTCCAAAAGCCTTAAAAAATATATTTTTTGGTCCATCTGTTATATCTTGCATATCTATTGCACGATTAATAAGTCTATTATATTTTTCATTAAAATCTCCTGGTTTAAAACAATGCTTATATGCTACTGCACTTTGACTATCTATTTCTTTATATTTTGGAGATAGAAAGAATTTATATTGTTCATCCCAAAATTCAAAATTTTTAATAAAAGTTTCATTATCATTTATAAATTTGTTGTTATGATAACTGTAATAGTTAGCTATTGATAAATATATTTTTAGTTTATCATAAAAATCCTTACCTTTATTTATTTTTACTTCTGTAAATATTTTGTTTATTGCATCAATGTCATTTTCTAAGGTATTTGCAGTGTC
>Ga0181388_1000210_pt1 | contig 19976 bp, 25 predicted proteins | sample 11SPOviralmetaG_FD_130120 | JGI IMG/M metagenome (GOLD analysis project Ga0181388, IMG submission 130120) | Marine viral communities from the oligotrophic San Pedro Time Series (SPOT) site, San Pedro Channel, CA, USA - 11 SPOT_SRF_2010-05-17 | ecosystem: Environmental > Aquatic > Marine > Strait...
AAGTGTACATTTTCATCACGAGCAATAAACTTAATAATCTTAGCATTGCCTTCCATCTTTTTAAGTTCAGCAAATGCCCAACTACAAGCAAAGGATACATAAAAACGCACACCCTCGAGAATGTTTACACTCATTAATGTTTTGTACAACAACGTTTTTAGTTCATATAGATCAATGTTAACTGTCTTTGTTGTTTTGCGTACTGCGATAGCCTTACCATCAACGTATTCTGTTTCGCCTGTGGTTGTAACTTTATGTTCGCCTTCACCTAGTAGATTATAGTATGCACTCTTTTCGATCAGTTGATCATAGCATTCTGTAATACTGTCTGCACAATCCACAATCTCTTTGATATCCATCATTTCATCAAAGATTTTACTAGGGTCACTGTAAACATTACGGATGATATGTGTGTAACTGCGGCTGTGAATAGTTTCACTAAACGTCCATGTTGTGATCCAGTTCTCTAGCTCTGGTAAACTTGTGATAGGGTTAAATGCTTCTGCTGGCGCACGACCTTGCACACTGTCAAGCAAGATCTGTCTCTTTAGATTACTGGTAAAGATATGACGCTCATGATCATTAAGTTCCTTAAAGTCCTTGCTGTCTTTGAGGATATCAACTTCCTCCGGACGCCAAAAGAAACCCAACTGCTTGTCAGTAAGTTTGTCAAACGCACGATACTTTACAGTGTCGTAGCGTTGCATACCCAACTCTCCATCGAAAAACGCTAGTTTTTCTGTATGATTAAACTTTGTTGTATTAAGTACAGCCATTATCTTTTCCTCTTAAATCGTGCAACTATCGCATTCTTCTTCGTAGCCAACTTCGTCTGGTAGCTCTAGTTTTACACTAGTATCCACACGATCCGACATGTCATCTCCACTGCCATCAAATGTATTGAAGTAGTAGAGTTGCTTGTGACCAAGTTTGTATGCTAACAAAACATGCTGTAGCATAGTACTCATAGGAATCTTTTCTTCCTCATAGTATTGCGGATTATAACTGGTGTTTACACTAATGCCTTGGTCGATGTACTTTTGTAGTACAGCCATAATCTTCAAGTATCCCTCCGGAGACTTTTGGTCCCATAGGAGTTCATATTTATTCTTTAAACGTGGATAGCCCGGAACAACTTGTTTGAGTACACCATCTTTACTTTGCTTTACACTAACATACGCACGTGGCGGCTCAACTCCGTTTGTTGCATTTGAAATCTGCGCACTTGTCTCACTAGGCATAAGTGCCATTAGTGTACTGTTACGAATGCCAGTTGCTACAAGTTGCTCACGCAGTGTATCCCACGGCATACGCTCTTGGTGTGCAATAATCTCATCAACGTCACGTTTGTATGTTTGATTAGGTGTAATACCATCACCATAACGTGTTTCGTTTGTGCCACTGCATGCACCTTGCTCTACTGCTAGGTCTGCACTGGCTTTGATTAAGTAGTAACTCCATGCTTCTGCGTATTCATCAATAAGATTTAAATCGGGATCACTGTAGTTTGTGTCGTGTTTCGCTAGGAAGTATGCTAGGTTAATAATACCAACACCAAGCGGGCGGCGCTTCATTGTACTACGCTCTGCCGCTTTAACAGGATAGTTTTGGTATGTAAGCAGTGCATCAAGTCCACGCACAGCAAGTTTGCAAGGCTTTTCAAAGTCTTGTGGTGTCTTAACGTTGCCCCAGTTAATAGCACTAAGCGTACACAGTGCAATCTCGCCTTCTTCATCGTTAAAGTCATTGAGTGGCTTTGTTGGCAAGTTAATCTCACAACACAGGTTGCTTTGTTTGACTGGTGCTACTTCTGGTTTGAAAGCGCCGTGATCATTTGCATGATCCACGTTCTGCAAGTAGATACGTCCAGTGTTCTTACGTTCTTCCATGAATGCCGCGAACAGTTCTGCCGCAGGGATAGTCTTTTTGCGAAGTCTTGTGTTGCGTTCTGCGGTCTCATAAAGTTCCTTAAACTTGTCTTGATCAGCAAAAAATGCATCATACAGCCCTGGTACATCACTTGGTGAAAACAGTGTAATATTGCCGCCACTAATAAGACGCTCATACATTAGTTTGTTAAACTGTACACCATAGTCCATGTGTCTAACACGATTGTCTTCTGTGCCTTTGTTGTTCTTTAGCACCAGGAGATCTTCAACTTCATAATGCCAGACTGGATAGTACAAGGTGGCGGCACCATTTCGCACACCGCCTTGAGAGCAGGAGCGTGTTGCACTTTGGAACATTTTATAGAACGGAATAACTCCTGTATGGTAAGCGTCTCCGTTTCTAATGGGACTTCCAAGTGCTCTAATACTTCCTGCTCCGATGCCGATGCCTGCTTTTTGACTAACATACTTAACGATACTGCTAGTAGTAGCGTTAATACTGTCCAAACTATCGTCTGTTTCAATAAGTACGCAACTTGAGAACTGTCTCTGTGGAGTGCGTACACCAGCCATAACAGGAGTAGGAAGGCTAACATCGAATGTAGATATAGCGTCATAATAATCCTTTACCCACTGCATACGAGTTTCTTTTGGATAATGTGCAAATAAAGTTGCAGCAATCAATGCGTATGCCATTTGTGGTGTTTCGAATATTTCGCCTGTGACACGATTCTTAACTAGGTACTTGCCGCGGAACTGTTCCATTGCGGCATAGGTTAAATTTTCATCTCTGTCATGTCTAATGAAGTCATTGATAGCACTCCATTCATCTTGATCATAACTTTCTAACAACTCTGCATCATAGAATCCAATCTCAACATTCTTTTCAACAAGTTGTTTGATATGCCACGGCTCAAAACTATTATACACCATCTTACGAAGATGGTAGTTAATCAATCTACCACCTACATACTGGTAACCCGGTGTTTCTTCACTGATCAGATCAGCCGCACTTTTAATCAGCGTTTCTTGAATATCGCTACTAGTCATACCATTGTAAAACTGTATATGACTACGGATCTCTACTTCACTTGGACTTACGCCTGTAATACCTTCACAGGCATAAAAAACGACCTTGTGGAGTTTATCCAGGTCAAGGTCTTCTTTACGTCCGTTGCGTTTTGTTATTTGAATGTTGTTGTTCATCTGTTACCCTTGAATGTTTCTTTTTGCGTTATGTGAGTTATTTACAGGCATCACGGCATAGCCAATAAGACTATATTATCTTTCGACAACAAAGACTACGTCTTATTAGCGAATATATCTAATACTATACTTAAACGTTGCACCAGATCCAGTGCTGGTTGTAGTATAGTTAAGTGTAGTGATATTTGCGGCATTTGTCAAGTTAAAAGTGACACCAACCGTACCATTATTTTCCTGGAAATCATCATCGATTATCTGTGCAGTTGCATCGTGTGTAATAGTCAATACACCTTGACGCTTTGCTGTACCACGGGTAATAAGGTATTCTACTTCTACTGCGTTTTCTAGGTTGTTGTTGTCGCTGAACGTTATGCCTGTTGTAGTAGCACTGGTGTTATCTGTAAAGTTAACACTGCTACCAAACTCTCTAACATAGTTGTTAAACTGTACTTGCGATTCTTGCAAGCTCATGCCTTGATGATTAACACGCAATGTGCTTGATGTTTCATCTGCATCTTGACGCTCAAAGTCGTCACTGATGCTGTGCATACCTGTACGAGCAAAGTTAACGACATGAGTGGCAGCATTGCCAACACCCAAGTTGTTGTTTGCACAATCTTTGAACGTGTTAAATGCACTAGTAAGTCCTGGTCCAAAATAACCATGAATAGCATGGCTGTAGATTTTATCAAACAAACTGTTTGTTACTTTTACGCCTCGTGGACCATCTACACTGGGAGCGGTTCCTGTTCTAGCTTCACCGATCTTTAGACCTTTGAATGCTTTCTCAAAGTCGCATCCGCTAAATGTAATGCTAGTCATGTCATGATCTGCTACAACACCAAAGTTAGCAAGTGTAAACACACAGCCTACAAAGTGTACATGCTCTGTTTCTCTAGTTGTGCTAGACTCTATTTTCATTGCCGCTTGACTGTTGCCTACTCCTGTAGGATTGCTAGTGTTGTAACCTTGGAAACGGCAGTTACTAAATGTAACAGTGTGTGCTTGGTTTACTACAAACCCATCCACTGTATCAACGCTTGCCCAAAAAGCAAGTCCATCAATGTGTAGATTACCTGGTAGTGTAGCACTACTAGAACCAACACTACCATCTACTTGTTGTAGACTGTCTGCTGTTTGTGCAATACAGTCAGGCGATGCATTTGTTGCTTTGATAATACTGCTGTTATGCCCATCACCGACTAGTTTTGCAAATGGCGGAATCTTTAGTATGTCTGTAACAATATATGTGCCGGCAGGAAAAAACAATGCTCTGCGCACTTCTGTATTAGTAGCACGACTAAAGATTTGAAAAAGCGCACGGTTAATAGCCGCTGTATCGTCTGTGTTTCCGTCACCTTTAGCACCAAAGTCTTTTACACTAGCAACTTCGTCAAACTTTTGTTGCATAGTTCTTGTAACTGGTGTGCTTGCATTTATACCTGTGGTGGCATTATAGCCTGCGTCTGCACCCTTATAAGTATAAGTGTCTGCGCTGTCTAACAAGTCACTGCTGGCTGTGAGTAGCTCAATGTTTTCAATCTGAGGTGCATCATTACCTCCGTTACCAATGTACACTCGCTTGGTATCAACTGCTAGTCCAATCTCGCCCACTGCTAACTGTGGTAAGTTGTCTGCAACACCTCGTCTGTGTTGGATTCGTGATATTTGAACTATTGCCACTTTCGTCTCCTAAATATTATAGTGTATTTATCCGTTAGTTCAAACTCATAATGGGTATTCTCTTTTGTTCTCCACCCTTATAGTTTCTTATTTGTGCATATAAACTATTAAGACGTTGCGCACCTCGCCATATGGGCCACTTATATTTAAGAGCCATTTCATTTACTTCTAATCGCCTACGCATACGTTCTTCAAATGTAAGATCAGGATTAAGTCCACTTGTCCATATCATATCATTCTTACGTGGATTGCCTGTAGCATCAAACTCTACAGTAGGAAAGTTAACCTCATGGCTGTCTATCATTTTACTTAATGGCGTGCCTGGAAAAAACATTAGACTTGTGTTTAAATCAATACCAGCAATGGTACCAGTAGCAACATACTTTTGCCAACGCTTGTACATCTCTATACTCTCTTCGTGATCTTCTAAAGTTTCAGTTAAGTATCCTACAATCATCAAAAACACTACTGTCATGCCTGTTCTTTGAAAGTGTTCTAAATGATAATCTATGTCCTCATTTGTAAACTTCTTATCCATCTCCCAGCGTATTTTATCACTACCACTCTCTACGCCTACATAAAACTGTTGACCGCCTGCTTGTGCAATCATATCAAAGTAATCGTCTGTAAGTTGTCGCTTTGGTTTGAATATAAACTGGCTTCCCCAACCAAATCCTGCTTTGTGTGTCTGATTATAATCAGCAAGTTTATCACACATGTCTCTAAATGCTTTTAAACTTCCGTTGATAAGACTGTCTACGAAGAAGAACTGTTGCACACCATATAGTTCATAGTGTTTAATCATTTCGTCTGCTATGTTCTGCCCACTACGAAATCTAAACTTGGGCCATAAACTTGCTACGTTGCAGTAGGTACACTTACGCACACATCCTCTACTGCCTACAATGTTTACTTCCTTTTTAGGATACAGGTATACATAATCATCAAACTGAAAATCGCTGTAATCAGGAAATGCTTGTCCATCTAAATCTTCTAGTTGTAAAAGTCTACTACGATCATTAATACCTGCATATGTGTAGTTTCCTTTCATAAACTCTAGTACTGCTTGTTCACCTTCTCCGTATATCACATAGTCGGCAAGTTTACGATTTAACATTTCTTTGCCAAAGTCTACAAGTCCGCCATCGTCGACACCCATGCCACCTAATACTACCTCACAGTCAGGTACTGCTTGACGCAATCTTTCCAGTGCTAGTTTAGCAAATAGTTGACTATGATATGTGAACACACTCATCATTACTCTTGTGTTGCTGTCCACAAGAGCGACTAAATCCTTATCTATAAAGTCGTTTATCAAAGTTGTTTCATCGTCAGTAGGATGTCTAGTCCTTTCCCAAAGTGTACTCATATCGTCATACTTCTCTGGACCAACTTGTTTATAAAGTTTTATGTTTAAGTCTAACTGTGTACACTCATAGCCATTGTTACGCAAAACACCTGCAATAATAGCAGTGCTAATAGGAGGTCTGTGTAGTTCTAGTTGTGGGATAGCGACAAGTAGATTTTTCATATGTTAATAAGTTTCCTAATCTTGTCCATCATTTTATATTGTTCATCTTTATCTCTTACAGTATAGTCTGAAAAGTAGTTCACTGCTTTTTTATCTGTGGGCGCAGGTGTTCTTATATCAATGATCCAGTTGTATGGAATACCGTCTTGTATATCAAAGTGCCAGCATCCGTTAAAACGTATGACACCATCATGTAATACTTGATCGCCTTGCTCTATGCTAGAATAAGTCATCCACATAAACAAGTCATTAATCTCTACTTCATCTATTAAAAAACTATTTATTTGTATAAACTTATCTTTTAACACATTGCCTTGTTTATCAATACTGGTATCCCAAACATGATTCTGTCCAAAACTTTTATTGTACATACCTAAACTAAAAGTTGTATCATCCAAAGTAATATCCACCACAGTTTCGCCTTCAACTGTGAAATCATATCTCTTGTCACCTTGTTTAATAGTAAGTATGGGCCAAGTGTTTACTCTTGCACCTACTAGTTCAAGCCTCAAGTTCATAGTATTGTGCTACTCTGTTCCACCAAATGTTGCTGTAATGATCAAATGCTTCGCCTTCTAGTATCCATTCTTGATACTGATAGTCCTTACTGCACATAAGGATAACACCTTTGTTTATAGTTGTTTCAAACATGTTATTATGTGCATGTGCATAGGCACACAACTGTAAGAAGTAATCTTCTACCCACTCGGTGCGCTTTGGCTTGTTCGTTTGCTTAAAATCCATGATTGCTGGGCTACCGTCATGTACTCCAACTAGGTCAGTTGTGCCAGCATAAAGTCCACTGTAGTAAAGTGGGACTTCTGTGCCCCAAAATTCATTAGCATTTTTAAGTCCATGTTCTAGTATAAGACTTGCCATCTTGTGACTTTGTTGACTGTAAGGATTACTTCCAGGCTCCCCTATCTCTCCAGAAATAACATAGTCCTCAAGCCACTTGTGTAATCGTGTGCCTCTACCTGCTGCTTCTGTTACAATCTGCTGTGCTTTGGCTTCGCCCACACGCTTCTTCCAGTTTGCAAGTGCTTTGCGTTTTTCCTCTGGTTTAGTTTTATCCAGTATCGTAGTGACACTAGGCACAGCATTTCCATCAGGAGTTGCGTAGTGCCTCTTGCCTTCAATTGTTTTTCTGTTTATGGGTTTGTAATCATATTTTGTAATCAATGTCTTTACTCTGCTCGCCAATAAGATTTACTTGTTTGCCGCACATTACTGCACAGCGATCTAATCTGTTTTCGTTTGTCCAACTGTCTGCCAATGTCTGTAACCATGGGCCGTTTACAATGTTTTCTAAACTATTATGATGCACATTAGTATTCTCTAAACCCACGTCGTCCATCATTTGTTTTATCTTTTTATGATCTTGTGTTTGTTCTGCTTCGTATCCATACAGTCTGTCACTGGTCCATCCACACGGAAACACATATCCACTTTCGTCAATATAAATCAAGTTGTTGTTCATGCTGTAGCAAGTGATACAAGTTGTTTTTAAATAGTTTTTAATATCCAAATCCTGCCAAATGTCTAAGTTGCTGTTATAATATAGCATGTCTGTAGGAGCATAGATACTGTATTCATGTTCGCCTTTAGTGTTTTGTACAGGTACACTGTCGACTAGTTGATGTGCTTTGTTAAAAAATCTACTAGTGCGTTTTATGTTAAACTTGAAAAATCCTAGTTCTTTACTAAGTGCTTTTGCTGTATCGACTTGATGTTGATTATGTCTAAATACAATATAGTCCCAAACAGCATGTCCTCCTGCTTGAATAAACGCAGTTGCATTTGCTATTACTTTGTTCCAAGTTACATTTCGTCTGTACAAATGATTGGTATCAGCAAGCCCGTCTATGCCAAATGCTATTGTATCTACATACAAAGCAAGACGCTTAAAAACGCTAGGACTTTTAAGTCCGCCGTTGGTATGTATAGTAACTTTTATATTAGGAGCAACTTCTTTTATATACTTGCAAATAGCCACAAGATCTTTACATGCAAGAGGTTCTCCGTATGTACCACAAAAGTAAATGTGCTCTAAATCATTTAACACGCTAGAAGTGAAAGTATTTTTAAAACTGTCTATAGACCAAGATACGTTGGGAAGATTGCTGATTGTTTTTCCTCCGTACATATTTCTAGGACACTGAGGACAAGCGGCATTACATAAAGTAGTAAGTGCAACTTCTACTTGTTTTACATTATCATAAAGAAACATTAACGATTAAGCCCTTGTAGTACACTGATGCGTGGGTTTTTAATAAGTGTGTGCAGTTCCTTTGCACAGTCTGTGATACTTTGTTTACTAGTACTCATTTTACTAGCAAAAGCGTTTGGTTCATATACTTGTATACTTATGGGTTTTTCTTCTTCGCCAGGAATGTTTTTTCTGTTTAAGTTTCTACAGAACTCACTTACACCTGTTTTATTACATGCATAAACTAAACGTTCCATGTTTATTCCGGGCCAACTTTGCCAGTTAACAGTTGCACTACTTACAGCAATAATCTGCCCTCTAGGCATGTTCTTGTAAAACTCTGCAATCAAGTATATCATACTTGTGTAGTTTACTGTAACATTGTTCCAAATGTCGTTATCCAGTGTGCCTTGTGTAAACACTACACAATCTGTATTATGTGCATAGTCATCAACTAGTTGTTCGCAATCTTCTTTGTGTGCTAGATCATAATCTTGCCTGCCCACAATGCTTACGTTGTGCGAGAAACATAAAGGTTTTACTGCACGGGCTAACGTGCTATTTCCAACGATAAGAATATTCATAGTAAGTATTGTAGCACAATAAGGTACACATGTCTATAATATTTTTACACCGCGGTTGCTAGTAAACTAAGCATAGACTGTGCATCCTTGTTTAGTTCACTCTTATTGCATATTAGTTGATGATTATGTTCGAGTACGTCGTGTAGTTGCTGTCTTACTTTTTGTTGATCTAAACTCATTAGTTCTGTAAAACTACGGAATGCAGCATGTGTGCGCTCTGTGTAATCTTCAATCTCATCGTAACTTTCGTCTATAACACTGTCAAATGTGCGAAATCCTAAACTGCGCAGTGTATGCAAATAGTGTTGTCCACTGAGTACAATAAACGGGCGTTTACCAAACAATGCTTTGCCTGTTTTCTCTGTAGGAAAAAAGAAGTCGTTGCTGTGTTGACTTTCTGCAACTACACTTACCCATGTGTTTTCGTATATGTGTTTGCTAATATATTGACTTGCAAAGTGTCCTTTGAACCTATCTGTAGTTACACTATTTGTACAAAACCATTCGTCAATATCACCTGTGCCTTGTATAAGAAAATCACTTTGATGCACTCCAAATAAGTTTACCAGGCAAGTATTAAGTAGTGCATTCTTATGTAATAGTTCATAGAATATATCTCGCATAGGCTTAGGGTTACCTAGCAGTACATCTGCAAAATAAGGTCTATACTCCGGCTGTGCTAGTTCTAGTTCTTTGTTTACTACTACAACTTCTTGAAAGTGCCAACTACTAAATGCACTAGGGCAGGGCCAACTAGTATTGTAATATATACTTCCGCATATTATACGATCCTGTGGCTGTATATTAACAGGGCATTGTGCAGGGTTTAAGTATTCTATGTCCTGCCAAATCATAGTGTTATTTTTACGTTCGCTCCAGCGATCGTATTCATACCAATACAGTTGGCTTAGTGTAATGTTTGTGGGATCAAAATAAGGATGTGGTAGATAGTTATCGTAGACAGTTAGCAATACACCGCCTTCGTCATCATTGCGATGACTATATTGCATCAAGCGATTAAACTCGCGCGGATCCATGTTTTATTTTACCAAGTAATATACCAGTAGAAGTAAGTTCCCGAACTGCTCTTTCTAGCAATAGTAAAGCCTTTGTTCTCGAAATGTGCAATCACTTCATTCATTTGCTCTATTTTCACAGCGTCAGTTGTTGTACCTTGATAGGCTTTGTAGTAGTTCAAACCGTCTGTGTCATTGTCAGTCATTGGGCTACCAGTAATAGTTGTGCCCTGAATAGTTACTGTTGAAGTGTCACTGATTGTTGCGGCAAACGCACCGTTAGCAATAGCATCCAGCACTGCAATCTCCATGATAGCAATCTGTTGTGCTAGTGTGTTGTTGCCTTGTGCTCTTTCACGAGCTTGTGCGCCTGTTGGGAAGTATGCCATTATTTTTTCCTCATGCTTCGTAAAGATACTCTATTAGGATCTAACTTACTAAGATCCAGAGGCTCCATAGTAATAGGAGTTGTGAGACTTAGTTTTTTACTTGGTGCCTCATCTCCTGCTTTCGGAAACATTTCCTTAGCGCCTGCTTCAAAATCTTGTAATGCTTTTTCGTTGTCATATAACTTAGCAATATCGTTTGGATCATAATCAGGATAAGCCGCTACAACCTCTCTTCTGGTCAAGCCATCTTCAATGTGTTTAGCAATACGTTTTTTTAGGGAAACTTCTGCGGCATCTGGTATCTTATCTTTGCCTGTGGCTGGTCTACCTTTTCTGATGCCTTCTTTAAATGCTTGCCATGCTTCATTCATGTTTGCATGGCGTTTGCCTTCAACACCTTCTCGTGTTTTAGTTGCACGTTTAGCCATTTTAGCGACACGCTCATCATCTGGCATGTCTGTTTGCGGCTCCTCGTAGCCTGCTTGCTCCTCATCGGCATCGCTTGCAAATGTAATAGTGTCTTTGTCAAACTTTGCTATTACATTTTTCAGTTGTGGGTTAGTGTCAAATACACTTTTGAAACCTTCGTAGTCCATAACAATGCCTGTGTTTGCAAGCATTTGTAGAAAGCCGTTCATGCTGAGTTGACCTTGCTTGCCCATTGCACTGGCTTTTTGCTGTGCAATAGTTGCTGCACCCATTACTGCATCAACTGCGCTGTCTACTTCAAAAAATCTCATTAGTGAATCATGCCCATTACGCCACTGCGTCCTAGCATGTCTTTTAGTTCTGCAAGTTCTGCATCACCATTAGATAGTTCTGCTGTTTCAACTTCTGGAGCTGCTTCTGGCTCAACTGCTTCTACTGCTTGTGCTTCTGCAACTTTAGCAGTAATACCATCTAAGCGATCCTGCAATGCTCTCATATCTACTGTAGTATACATATTATGCTCTCTTTTCTCTGCCAACTGGTGACTCTTCGCCGCCCTGTGCAGCTGGTGCAGCATCAAACTCGTCTTGGTCTACTGTTGGTTCCATGTCAAGTTCATCTGCACTAATATCACCTTCTGGCTCTGCTCCCATAGGTTCTGCTGGTGCATCACCTGTTAGGATTCTTGTTGCAGCGTCTGCTGTCATACGGTCGTTTTTCATTACATCCATTGTGCTTTGTAGTGCTTGTGTCATCTGTGCCACAAACTGATCTGCAATGTCTGAACCCATTTCATCACGAATTTTGTCTGCTACTGGCTGTAGTTCTTCATTAAGCATTTCACCTACGTCCTGGATCATTGCATCATATTTGTCAACCATGCTCTTAGCAGCCATAACAAGTTCACTTGACTCAACTGCACCTTCAGTGACTACACTTTCGTTAGTAAGTGCATCAGCAGTTTTGTCATTCATCTTTACTTTGTACTTTTTACCATTAAATGAAAAGTGACTTTGTCCTGCTTTTTTAGCATTAGCAGCAGCTGTGTTAAAAGCATTATCCTCTTCAAAATCGTCCTCATCTACTGCACGTTCTGCAAGATGCTTGCCTAGTGCTTCGAGAGCAAGTTTCATTTCATAGTAACGCTTAGTACCATGTGCTTTAGCACCCAGTTTACTTTCATATACGTTCATCTGTGCTGACAGGTTTTTATGTAAGCGTTTTGCTTTGTGTTCTGTGATGTTCTCTAAATCCAATGCATAACCAAACACACGCTTTGCGAGTGCATTTACTTTGTTTGCACTTGGACTAGGTACGAGTTCGTCAAGGTTCATTTTTTTAAATCCTTTAATACTTAATATAGTGTATTTATTAAACTTCAACCGTTTTAAGAAGTTGTGTGAGTTTACTGTCAGCACGATATAGGTAAGGCATGTCTCTGCTGATACGGTTTTCCATTATAGTTGCACGAACATTTTTACTGCGACGCAGGTGATAATGGTAAAAATCAATGTCTGTTTTGTATTTTTGTAGCTCTTTGTCTAGTTTTTTGATTGCAGTTGCTTTTGCATGATCATTTCGAATCAAACACAGTGCATATCCTACTGCACTTTTGCGTCTAAAAAAGTTTTCATTATCGCATAACCAAGAACCACGTTTATTCTTTACAATAATACTGTTAACCTGTACAGCACCATTGTCGAGCTTGCGTATCTTTACCTTGGGATTGAAATCGAGGATTCGATCAATACGTTGCGATAGTATCTGCGTCGTGTTTGATTTTGTAGTAGATTTTGTCATCAGTGTTTAACCTTGTAAGAATAGACTTTTCAGCAAGACGTCTTGCTACTTGTTGTTCTCTCTCGCTCAAATCTTTCTTTGGAATCATACGTTTCTCATTGATTGCTTCAATAAGATCACGTTCCTCTCCTGATATAAAGGTCTGTAGTCCATGTTTGAACTGTATATACCTCATTATCTTAAACTACTTACGTTAACGTCAATCATTGCACCTTTAGCACCGCGAATCAAGTTCGCACGTTCTGCAGGTGTTAGTTCATCACTGATTTGGATCATACCATTTGGACCAGTGGGATCAATCTTTTTATCACTCAAGTTCATAGTGAACTGAATACGTGGATCATTTGGGTCTGCAAATGTTGCAGTAAAGCCGCTGACTTTAGTTAGAATGTATTGTGCTTCATTTATTTGCACGGTTCTGCCTTTAAGCATGCCATATTTTGCTTCTAATATTTTCATCTGCTTGCTCTATTTAATGCTGCTACACGCCTACTAGCGGGACTCACACGTTTTGTTTTCTTTGCTTTACGAGCCATTCTAGCACCAAGTCTTGCTTTGGTCATTTTTAACTTAATACGTTTCTTAATGTCCGGTGCAGCAAAACACTGTGCAGGACTACTTACAATGCGGCTCTTGCGGTTTCCTGATGTACAGCGAAACTTACGCACAACCTTGTTGCCACGTTTCGCCCATGCCATACCTTCTGTAAGTTCTTGCAATATCATGTAAGTATTTATCTGTTGTTACGACAGTAACATAAAGAGTAGTGTGCCGCAGGCTGCTGTAAGAGCACCAATGATTCCAGTGCCCCATGATATAAGTTGTTTATTTCGATCAGCCTTCATGCTGATTATCATATCTCGCATTTCAGTGAGTGTTTGTTCAAACTTATCCATGCGAGATCCTAGGTGTTTTAGATCCCTGATCAAAGCGTTATACCTCTCGCCGCACAAATCTACATGTGCTTCCAAAGACTCTTTTTCTAGTTCGGACATTTCTTTCTCACCTACCTTAGGGTGATGTCTAGATTATGTCTTGCCTGTGTGTGCCTATAATGTTGTTTGTTGTGTGCCTAATGTTCTAGCATCGTTTTTATTTATCTAGTACTTGGCGTAGGAAAAAACGCTATATTTACGAACTCTAAATCTTGTGTTTGAAACGCACTAGGTTGTAATCTAATAGTTTCGTCTAAGCCGCCTATAACAGGTATAAGGTCAAACAGTTCTTCTAGTTTCTCTTTTTGCAGTACGTCCTCACGTTCACTGCCTATGCAAAATACCCAAAACTTTGTGTCTGGTCTAAGCATGCTGATAGTAAACTGATGTTGTGTGCCTATAATGTTGTATAGTTCACTGCCTTCAAACTGATCCTGCTTTGTATATGTGTATGGCTCTGGCTCTTCTAACACTATTGGCTGTGTAAGCAGTCCAAATATCTGAAGCACTGTATCCCAGTTGCGTTGTTGATTACGAAACTTGCTTTCTCCCCGAGTAACACCTGTTGCTGTGATGTCTACAAAACTTACACCATAGATTGTACTCGGTACATCGTAACTACGCATGCAATGGATCCTCTTCTCTGAGGTACAAACCTAACTGTATTAAACTGTTTTGATTACTGCACTCGATGGCATCCGCACTGGTATATCCCATGAACTTTAAACACTGCAATCTATTTGTACCCATGTATACACCCCATATTTTTCCATCTTCGTTGACCTTCGGCGGATTGATATGTTCCCACATAAGCAGGCTTCCTTTGCGTGACTTGTAACTGGTGTTCCACCATTCCAGTGTACACTTATAGTATAGCATAGGATACCACAATCCGTCATCCATTATGCGAGGAAGGTCACGCCAATACCATCTGTTATCTGCATGCCATCCCATGGGTGAAAACTTGTGCAGTTCCACCTTGTGTATTCCAGAATGGTCCTGCCACAGGCTATCACAGTGTTTCATTATATATGTATTTAACTCATAAAAAAAGCGGTGCTAAAAAACACCGCTTTAGTTGTATAGTAAAAACTATATCTTAGTTATTTGTAAACAATGAAACAACTGCTGCTGTAACACCTGTTTGACCAGCAAAGTTTGAACCTGCTGCTGGTGCTGGGCCTTCTGAAAGAATGTGGACCACATCTGATGCACCTGCGTTAAATCCGCCTGCTGTGTCATCACCTACGCCAACAACTGTTGCTGTTAGTTGGATGAACTGAATGCATGCATCTAGTTCGTCCTGTGTGATGTTAGTCTTACTTAGACTTGTTAGTGAGAGCTCTTTATCTCCACTGTATGTGTTAGCGTTACGAACGCCTACTGATAGTTCTGCCATTTTCTATATCCTTTTAAAATGTATTATACAAGCTCGAAGCCTGGCTCAGTAACGTCACTGCCTGAACAGTCTAGGCTGTTGCCGCCTGCTGCTGATAGTGTGCGTACTGCTGTTTGAAGTGTTGCTGCACTGTATGCACCTGCTGGATAAAGTGCAACTGAAATCTGACCACTGGTGTCACCTTCGACTTGGTACATTTCAATAGTTGCCTTATCAGCAATCTTCTTAAGGATTTCTACTACACCTTCACCTACATCTAGTTCACCACGTAGATCTTCTACGTTGCCTGATACGTCTTTGATGATGATCTTGAAGAAATCAAGTTCTGGTCCGTTAAAGATCAGTGTTGCGTCAGCTGAAATATTACCAGTCTGACCTTGAGGTTGAGCATTACCATGTGCTTTGGTTAGGTCTGCCATTTTTTTCTCCTGTTGCAGGGGTTGTTAATACCTGCTTAATAATATTTATCCAAATCAGGAGATTTTTAGTCGATCATTTTGCCCAATGCGACACCTGCTGCAAAGCCTGCGGCTGCTTTTGCCCATATAGGAAGTTTTTTATCTTGTGGTACAAGTTTCTTGTTCTTCACAGTGCTCATATACTGTTTGCTGATATCACTGCGAAACTTGCCATCTACACGCTGACTATTAACCATTCTAGCACTTAATGCTGTGCGTTCGCCTGCATTACTACGTCCATAGTCTGCACTAACACGTCTTGCAGCTTTAAGAAAACTACTGTCGATACCTAGTTGCTTTTGCTGACGCATTAGGAATGTTCTGTCCATTGCAGTGCTATCTTTACCATTAATGATGTCTCGTAAATAACGTTTGAATCCTATTTCGTCAAACTTAACAGTGCCTGTTACACCTTTATACTTGCTAGGATTATTAAGAATACTTGCAAGGTTGTGCAAGTCTGTAGCGCCAGGTTTTACACTAGCAAAGTTCATATTTCTCAATGTATCTCTTGCATATTTTTTAGCAAACGCAGGATTTTCAAAACGCATTTGCTGTAACATCAACAGTTGTTCAAAATAACTTTCAGCCACATCACTAGCATCTCTGCCAACTGTATCGTTAGCATTGCGAATATAACGTGCTTCTGTTATTTCTTCTCTAATAAACTCAAATGCCATTTTATTTCCCGTTTAACATTTTTTCAATACGAGCAAGCTCTTTTGCATAATCAATCCCGCCTGCTTTTGTACCTTTGTCAGTTTTTACTTTACTATCACCTCTTGCCTTAAATGTGCTTAGTTTCTTAGGTGCTTCTTTGCCTTTGTAGATAATATCTTCAGGACCTGTGCCGTCTTGTGGAAACGGAACATTAGGAAACATAACCGGAGGTACAATAGGTCTAGGTAGCACTCTCTGTGGTCTCACAGGACGTTGTGGTTGTGTCCTAGGCGCAAGTCTAGGATTTACTCTAGGATTAGGATTAGGATTAGGATTTGCTCTAGGATTTGGGTTAGGTCTAAGTCCTGGTTGTACATTTGGCAGAGGATCAGCTTGAGGCTTAGTGCTTGGCTGAGGCTTAGTACTTGGCTGAGGCTTTGTATCTGGCTGTGGCTGAGGCTTTGTATCTGGCTTAGTACTTGGCTGAGGCTTTGTACTTGGCTTTGTACTTGGCTCAGGCTTATTATCCGGTTTGTTGTCGGGTTTGTTGTCCGGCTTAGTCTCTGGCTTTGTATTTGGCTTAGTGCCGGGTTTAGTTCCTGGCTTTTTACTTGGTCTAGTACCAGGACCTGGCTTGCTCCAATCTGGATCTGCATCTGGATCACTTTTACCAGGCTTACTAGGCTTGGCAGGCTCTTCAGGTTTTTTAGGATCAGTCCAGTGTGGTAGCCAATCGGGCCACCAACTTGGTCTACCAGCTGGTTTCTCTGTTGGCTTTTCGTCAGGCTTTGGCTTTTCGTTAGGCTTTGTTGGCTCAGGATCATTAGCCGGCTTACCTGGATCTTTTTCAGGTTTTACACGAGGTTGTGGGTTGTCCGGTCTAATAGGAACCTGAGGTTTTGGCTTAAATGGTACTACATTTGGTTTAGCGGGGTCTTGTCCAGGATCGTTAGCCGGTTTATCATCAGGCTTAGTCTCTGGTTCTGTTTCTGGAGCAGGTTCCGATGGTGCTGGTGCAGGATCATCTAGTGGCAATGGCTCTGCTCCTCCTACAACAATACTTAAACCACCTGGTGTTATTTCCATGTGTTTAATCTTGCCATTATCGTTTATGTATACTTGATCACCATTTTTTAGATTCTTGCCATTGTTTATATAGTCATTATAACTATTAAAACTAGGAATACTGTCAACTTCTACTTTGATGCCATCAGCCTCTAACTCTTTTTTTAGTTGGGTAGTTGACTGTGATTTGTCTGGTGTGACTGTAGTTTCTAACGGACTATCCCAGTTAGTTGCAAGATCGTAAATATCATATCCTATTAGTGCAATATTTGTAAGCAATGCCACAACAGGAGCAGCTGGGCCTGTAAGTCCACTTACTCCTGTACCTACTGCGTGTCTGCCAGCAGTTCTTGCACCCCAGGCTGAAAGTTTACTCCAAAAACTTTTTGGTTTACTTTTAATAATCTCTTGTGCGTCTTTTATTGTGCTTGGATCTACATTACGCAACTTTTCCCTGGCTTTTTTCATGTCAATAACCTCACCAGGTTTGACATTATCGTTTGCTGGAGGAATATTTAGGTTCCAGTTTCTAGATCCAGTGCCGCTTGGATTTAACGCTCGTGCTGGTTCTTCTAGTAAGGTTTGTTTGTTAGGATCAAACTCATCAAAGCGCATTACTTGCTCCAATTCTTGATAGCATTGAAGTTATTTTTACTGAACTCCATTCTATCAACCAGTTTCACTGCTTCGCTGTTTCCGCCAATAGCGACAAACCCTTCTGGGTTAACTACGTCATAGCCTTTTTCTGTGCGCATGAGTGATTTTATACTGTCTACTTTATTCAACTTATTTAGTAGCATGTTTTTTAGTGCAACAATGTCCTTGTACACTGCTAGAGCACTTGCAATACCTTGCATGTTATCCTGTACAAACTTGTTTTGTGCATTTAGTTTATCAATACGAGCTTTCATTGCAGGTGCTTCTGGATCTTGATTTTTTAGTTTGGCAGCATCCTTTTCAATAACACCTTTGTACCACTGAATAAAATCATTGGCAAAGTCTTGTGGATCTGCTATTTGTGTATCGCTTCTGCGGATTCGTGCATTGATGTAAGTCATAAACAGTTTGTAGTAGTCATTGTTACGATCTGTTACTGCATCAAAGTTTGCAGTTTTGATTGCACTAGCCGCAGCGTTTAAGCCTTTTAGTATGTTGGCGTTTTCTGCTTGAGTCAAACTTGCTTGCCCGCTAACATCTTTGTATACAGCATCATCAAACCATACACTACCACTAGCATTTAGTCCACTTACATCTGCACCAAAACTTGCTTGCATGTTAATAAAACTATCGCCTGTGTAAGTTGTGTGAAAAATGATTCCTAACTTACTAGCACCAATACGCTGACCTAGTTTACTGTCTTTAGGTACTGCATAAGCAATAGTGTTAGGTTGGAATACCCAGCATTCTTCACCGTCAACGTTACTGCTTTCTAAGTCATTGTCAGTATACATCATGTCGCCTTGCAGTACACCTTTGATGCCAAGTTTGCTTAGTTCTGCAAGTGCAAGTTTCATTTTGTAGTTTAGTTGTTCACTAGGAATGTCGTTGTCTATGTCAGCGTTGCTTTTGTATACTTTGCCTGTCCATTCGCCTGCTTTGTTTTTGTTGAAGATGCTTTTCTTAGCAACAAAGAACTTGCCATCTGCTGGATCAATGCCTGTAAAGATAGCAGGAGCACCGTCCCACTTAACAGTAACATTACTATTAGCAGTGCCGCCATGCTCTAGCATATCCCTGACGCTGTTAATATAGCGCAAGGCTTCGTTAGCACCCTCTGCACCTTTAAAGAATATTAAATCTTCAATGTGCTCAAGGTGTGTGTTTTTTCCATCAGTATCTACAACTTCAGATACTTGTTTTATTTCTTTGAAGCGCATGCTTCGTTGACTCGTCTAATACCTCGCACAAAACGCTTTGTATCCTGATGCTTGATGCTGTTGAGCAATCTGCGCTCTAAGTCACCAGCAGTTTCAGAATCATAGTTTTTATGCATTTCCTGGATAAGATTGATTGCACTTTCTATTACATTTGTTGCACGGCTTTCCATAACATGCTTGCGATCCTTTTCTACAATCATGCTATTAAGCTCGTGCAGTATGCTTCTAGTCTGTTTTTTCACGGCTTTCACCCTTATCGTTTTTAGTATTTATCGCTTGTCAGTGTATTACTATTTTTAGTTTTATGTGTAAATAGTACTGTACATTATTGTACACAGAGGAGAAAGAAATGTCAACTATAGAAGACCCCGGGTTGCACTTTGCAACTCTGGCTAAAATAGCCTATATGACTGAAAAAGACAGTAAACCTATTGCCCATACGCTGGGATACACTAACACAAAACTTATTGATCGTAAAGGTGCAGAGTGCTTGTTCCTTGAAAACAGTGAACGTATTGTGCTTGCATTTAGAGGCACAGAGCCAAAAGAGTTTTCAGACATTAAAGCAGATCTAAAAGCCTGGAAGCGTCCTAGTGAAACTGAAGGAATGGTACATGCTGGATTCTATGATTACTTAGAACGTATTTGGGATACTGTTGAAAACCATATTAACTATGGAAAACGTGAAGAAAAAGAACTTTATATTTGTGGACACAGTCTAGGTGGTGCAATGGCAACACTTGCTAGTAGTAGACTAAGCGACAGAGTTGTTGCTTGCTATACATACGGAAGTCCTCGTGTAGGTGGTCGTGATTGGCTTGCAAAGCAGACGTTTGAAAATCACAG
>Ga0181388_1000211_pt1 | contig 19954 bp, 23 predicted proteins | sample 11SPOviralmetaG_FD_130120 | JGI IMG/M metagenome (GOLD analysis project Ga0181388, IMG submission 130120) | Marine viral communities from the oligotrophic San Pedro Time Series (SPOT) site, San Pedro Channel, CA, USA - 11 SPOT_SRF_2010-05-17 | ecosystem: Environmental > Aquatic > Marine > Strait...
ACATTTTTTGTAGATATCTTTTTATTGAAAATATAGCCTTTTTTAGGCCTGATTTGACCTGATCCTTCTGTAAGACTTACTTATGGGTTTGATTTGATTTGATACTAATTTTTGTATGCCTTTTCTGTAAGGGATATATTTGGGAATTCCTATAAGTAAGTCTTACAGAAGAACTAAAAAACAAAAATACTCTTAATAGAGCCTTTAGTAGATAGTTAATTAATAGATTAATAGATAAGTATAATGTGAATAATCTATTAATAAATACCTATAAGTAAGTCTTACAGAAGAACCATAAATTAATTTAATTAGCCCTGATGTTTATATTTTTACCTCTCTTATAAATGTAGGGCTTATTAAATTAATAGAAAGAGGTACAAATGAAAAAGTCTAAAATAAGATCAATACATAATGCACCAGTTTTAACTCCGTGCCCTATTGTATTAAAAGATAAGATAATTGAAGAAATAAATAATAAATTAATAGATGCAAAAAGTGGTAACTATTTAATTAAAATAATTAGTATTGGTGATTTACATAAAACATGGATTGATTATGAATACCATTCAGATATAATGATTGAAATTACTAATTTAAATAATCCCAATTTAACTACAGGATTAACTGTTCCAGGATTAGGCCCGAAGCCAATTGAATTAAATGTAAAAAGAAAATTACATACAAATTCTTTTTGGACATGGGATCTATTTATGGATCAATTATTAGATAAAGCACTTAAACAACAAATAAGTATTAATGAAGAAGGTTATTATGCAAAATCAAAGATATAAATTACAAGAACAAATGGATGAATGTGGTGCAACTGAATATCAAATATTAGATACTAAAGATATGGAAATAATTGAAACACATACTGATAAACAAGAAGCTGAAGAAGCATTAACATTTTGGAATACATAGGAGATTAAAATGGCAAGATTAAGTAAAACATTTGAACCTAGACCAAAACCACCTAAAAGAAAAGGTGTACATAAAAAGTCTAGAAACAAACAAGAAAAACGTCAACAAAAAAATACTAAATATAAAGGTCAAGGAAAATAATATGAATAAAATGGAATTTTGGGGTGGAATAACAGCTGCAGTTGGTGGTGTGTTATTGGCTCTAGGTCCATTATATTTATTATTAGTTCCTATGGCTTATGTTTTCTTTTTAATTAGCGCTATATTATTAACAATATGGTCAGTTAAATTAAAATATAAAGGTATATTAATTATGAATGTAACTTATTTAGTTGTAGATATAGTTGGTTTTACCACATGGACATATAAATTCTTAGGAGGAATATGAAAAAGAACTATTTAAGTTTTGTATTATTTATTTTATTAATAGGTATTGCAACATCAACAATTAATAGTAAAAAGGAAAAAGTATATACTAATAATTTTCAAGGATCTTTATTAGAGGTTCAAGATTTTTTTAAATCTATTGTTGGTAAAAAAGTTAAAACACCTATTAGGCCTACATTAGATTGGAGTCAACATCCAAATACTTTGGCTTATTGTTGGTTACAGCCAGGTAATGAATTTATTTCATTTAATTATTCATTAATTAATAAATATGCTAAAGGTAATAGTGATTTTGTATTTCAAGTTATATTACATGAATATACCCATTGTGAAGGTGGTATAGGTCATATAGAAATGCAAGGACATTATATGAATGATGGCGGTAATCCAGCACTTACAAAAGATCAAATAAAGGAACAATTTAAACATTATTTAAAATATTATAGGGAATTTTATAGTAATTATATGAGGGAAGAAGATGATATGAACCAAGTATATGCACTAATAATAGAAAAGGATGCAAATGGAAATGTAACAATTAAATGTCCATGTAAGGCTTGTATAGGCCTTAAAGAACATGGATAATATAAGCTTTTTATATCCTTAAAAATGATTATAATGTTAATATGTTTAATAATAATAAAGGATATATAATGAAGAAATATGTATATGTAGGGTTAATAGCTTATTGGTTGTTTTTAATTATTGGTACGGTTAATACTTATGCTGATGAACCTATAAGTAAGTCTTACAGAGAAGCCGTAATGAAATACATAACCTTAAATGAGGGTTATGAAAATATGGTATATGCGGATACCAAAGGAAACAAAACAGTTGGAATAGGTCATAAAGTTAATGATACTTATTCAATAGGTGAATATGTTAATGATGAAACTATAATGGACTGGTTTGTAAATGATATTAATGTAGCAATTAAGTGTGCTACTAAATTTCATTTGTCGACAAATAATAATGTTAATATTGTGTTAACCGATATGGCATTTAACTTAGGTTGTTCAGGTTTGAATAAGTTTAAGTTATTAAAAAAACACTTAATAAATGGTAATTATGTAATGGCTAGAAAAGCGATTAAATATAGTTATTATTATAAACAAGTAAAAAATAGGGCTAATAGAAATATTGCCTTGATAAATAAATAGGAGAAAATAATATGTTACTAAATAACGTAGAACTAAACTGGGTCAAATTAGATCCAAAAAATCCTGATATGGGTTTTGATAAACAATCACCACAATTTTCAGTTGTTGCAAGAACTGTTAATAAATTAGATGCTGATGCTTGGAAAAAAGCTGGTATCAATGTTAAGCCAGTTGAAGAAGGTGGAGTTATTGTTTATAGTACAACACTTAAAAAGAAAATCTATACTGATGCAGATGGTAAATATAATACACCAGCACCAGCAGTAGTGGATAAACAATTACAACCTATTACTAATGTTCAGTCAATAGGTAATGGTAGCCGTGGAAATGTTCAGATTAAATTTAAACCGTATGAATATATGGGGAAATCTGGTATTTCAGTTCAACTACTTGCATTACAAGTAACTGAACTTAAAGAGTATGGTGGAGCAGATAAATTAGAATTTGCTGCAATTGATACTGATAAGGAAATAATCTAATTAATTTTTATGTGTGGGGCTTTATGTCCCACATATATTAGAAAGGAATAAAAATGATTAACGCATTAGAAACATGGAGAAAATCAGATTTAAATAATTGGGTATCAAATACATGGACACCAAATAATTTTTCAGGTCCAAGTTTAGGATTTTTCCAATTTAATCTTAATAATATGTCTGCAACTACAGAAATAAGAGTAAAAACATCATCTGTAGGTAGATATTTAAGGGGAAGTGCTACACTTAAGACAATTAAAAAACCAAGTAATAGTACTACAGTATGGACTGATCTTATACAAATACCAATGGCAAATAGTTTGTTTATTGAAATTTATGATCCTATGGGAGAGTTTTGTTTATCTAATCATGGGGATTTAGTACCTGATAGCGCAGCTGATAGGCATACAGATTCCAATGGAATATACATAAATGTTGATCCAAATGTACTAGGTATGTATTTATCTAATGGATCAATAAATAGATATGATACTTTATTTGGTAATGAAACTATAACAAATTTTAAAAATGATTTAAATGATAAGGCTTATAATTCACCTATACTTAAGGATGACACTTCTTATATAGAATCGTGGGATATGGGTATGAGTTTTTATCGTGATAGATATAATGCAGATTTTAGTGATTCAGATGTTGGTGTAAGTTATCCACTTGATTCAAATGGTAATTCTACTGATGATTATAATATTGGATTTGGTGTATTTAAACAACAAAGAATTTATCTATGTAATACTTCAGGTGTAACTGTTACAGCCCAACTTGAAGCATCTTTAGGTACACAAAATAGATATGGACCAAGTGTTTGGACAACTATGAAAAAAATACCTGATTTTCAATATAATCAAACAGTTAGTCTTGATTCTACACGTTATCCTTTTTGGAGAATAAAAGTTACTGATAGTGGCGGTTTAACCACTAATGAACTTGTTATGAACTCATCACTTTTAATAAGTGATTGGAACTAATAATAAAATTAAAATATATGGGGCATTAATTTGTCCCATGTATATTTAAATTAGAAAGAATTTTAAAATGAGTAAAAAAGAGAATATGGTAATGTTTAAAATATTACCTGAATATTTAAAGCTAATTAAATCCGGTGAAAAGAAAGCCGAAGTAAGAAGATATTTTAAGAATTTAGAAGGTAAAGATGTTGGTTTAGTAAATACTGAAACTAACAAATTAGAATTAATTATAACTATAGGTCAAATATTTAATTTACAATACCTTAATGAAGATGAGTTAGATATGATGCTTGATGAAGCAAAAGTATCTGAGGAATTTAGAGCAAGTTACCCATGTAATTTTATGTATACAATTACTGGTACAAAAACAATACATTAATAATAAAGGATAAATATGACTATAAATAATTTTTTAGGTAATGAAAATGAAACAGATAAAACTAAATTAGAAAAACAACAATATTCACTTAAGGCACAAATTAATAATATTGATATTGTAGGTAAAATATTAGTTGAAGAAGCAAATACAATTCATGAATTTATGAATAGTAAAAAAATAATTGTAACACAATCTCAAAAAGATTATAAAAAGGATTTGAGTAATATAATTATTGCTTTGGGTGTTTGTACTAGATACTTTGAAACTAAATCAAAAGGATTAGAAGATGAGCTTAAAAAAATCACTAAAGAGTAATTTAAAAACAGTATTTGAAGCCGCTGTAGATATAGGAAGTGGTTTCTTTTTAGCTTTATTAGTTCAATTAACACTTATTCCATATTTGTTTAATATACAATTTAATACCCAACAAAGTATTGGTATTGTATTTACATTTATGGTTGTAAGTTTAATTAGATCTACATTATGGCGTAGGTTTTTTAGACATAGATATAAACAAAAAGCAGAGTTAGAGTTGTTAAAAAATAATTATTGTAACTATTGTAAACGAGGATATAAAAATGATAATAGGAATAGCGGGCTATAAAAGCTCAGGTAAAGATACAGCAGGATCCGTATTAACAGAAATGTTTGGATTTGATAAAATGTCATTTGCTGCACCAATTAAGGATTTGGTAGCAAGTACATTTGATTTAAATAGAAGTATGTTAGACGGGACAACTCCACAATCAAGAGAAAAAAGAGAGCAAGAACTACCACAAGTATTTAATAAAACACCTAGGTTTCTTTTACAAGTAATAGGAACTGGTTTTAGAGATTTAGTGCATCAAGATGTTTGGGTAAAAATTGTTGAAGAAAAATATAAAGCCCAAGATAATCACGTTGTTATAACTGATGTAAGATTTCCAAATGAAGTAGAGATGATTAATAAACATGGATTTGTTATTGGAATTAAGCGTCAAGGATTTAATGGTGATCAACATATAAGTGAAAGAGCACTTGATGATGTTGCATTACCCTATATTATGCATAATGATGGTGATATGGCTGATTTAAAATTAAAAATGTTCGATTTTTTAAAGGACAAAATATAAAGGAGATAATATGCGTTTAGTATATGATATAGAAACAAACGGCCTATTAGATACAGTTAATACAATTTGGTTAGCAGTGGTTAAGGATATTGATACTAATGAAGTATTTACATTTTCTGATTATGATGCAACCAGTAAACCATTAAATGAGTTAGTACCCTTTTTAAATAAAGCTACCGTTCTTATTGGTCATAATATTATTGCATATGATAATGTTGTTATGCATAAATTATTAAATTGGAACCCACCATCTACAATTAAAATGATTGATACAATGATTATTAGTCAAATGAATAATTTTAGAAGAGAAGGTAAACATAGTTTAAAGAACTTTGGTGCTATATTAAAAGATGCCAAAGGAGAAAGCCCAGACTTTTTAAAATATAGTCCGGAAATGAAAACTTATGCAATCCAAGATGTTAATTTGAACCATAAGGTTTATAAGTATGTAGTAAATGAGGCTCAAACATTAATTAAAAATAGACCTACATTTAAAACAGCATTACAAACAGAACATGCAATAGCACAAATATGTTCAGAACAAGTTAAAAATAAATGGAAGTTTGATACACCATTAGCTAAAAAGCATTATGAGTATTTAACTTCTGAAATGAAGAAAATAGAAGACAAGGTTAATCCAACACTTAAACCTAGAAAAGTTTATGTTGATAAAGAAGATAAAACAGCCAAGTATTTACAGGATGGTAGATTAAGTTCGGTAAGTGCTAGAATGTTAAGTCAATTTTTAGGTAAAGTAGTTAACCAAGAAGATACTCATTTGTGGGATCCAAAAAAGAAGTTTAGAAGATTTACTATGGTTGAAGCAGACCTAGGTAATATGGATCAAGTTAGAGGTATGTTATTGGATGCAAATTGGAAACCAACACAGTTTACCCCTAAAGGAGAACCGAAGATTACAGAGGATTCAATACATACTATTGAAGGTGATATAGGTAAAGAAATATTACATTATTATAGTTTGAGAAGCAGACACAGCGTATTAAAAGGCTGGATTGAGTTAGCTGAAGCAAATGATAATAGAGTATATGTAGAATCTTTTAACATTGGAACTCCAACATTTAGACAAAGGCATAGTAAAATAGTTAATGTACCTAGTTCAAATTCTTTCTTTGGTAAAGAGATGAGAGAACTATTTGTAGCTGACCAGGACAAGGTTATGGTTGGTTGTGATAGTTCTGGTAATCAAATTAGAGCTTTAGGCCATTACCTTAATAATAAAGATGTAAATGAACATATATTAAATGGCGATATACACCAAAGGACTGCTGACATTGTTGGTGTTCCTAGAAATGTAGCCAAGTCAATATTGTATGCTACTATCTTTGGCGCTGGTTTGGCGAAATTAGGAAAAATGGTTTTAGGTTATGATGATTTAGAAAAAGGTAGAGATGTTAAAAATAAACTTTATACAGTTTATCCTGGTTTAAAGGAATTAACTAAAAGGTTAAATAACTTCTTTCATACTACGGAATATAAAAATGGTATAGGATTTGTACCTGCTTTAGATGGTCGTAAAATATATGCTGAATCTTCATTTAAACTGTTGAATTACCTATTGCAAGCGTTTGAGGCAATCACAGTTAAAACTGCAGTGGTTAATGCTTTTAAAATGTTTAAAGAAGAAAAACTTAATGTTGATATGCTAGGTTTAATTCATGATGAAGTTCAATGTCAATGTAACCCACAAGATTTAAAAAGGGTTAAAGAGATATTAGAATATTCATTTGGTGAATATATAACCACAACATTAGAACTAAATATAAAAATGGCTGGTGAGGCTAAATCAGGAAATAACTGGTTTGAAACTCATTAGTAATTTATAGTGCCCTTATAGCTCAGCTGGTAGAGCAACTGATTTGTAATCAGTAGGTCCGAAGTTCGACTCTTCGTGAGGGCACCATTAATGGAAAGAATTTAAAATGAATAAAGGAATAATAGGAATTATTGACGGAGATATATTAATTTATAGAGCCTGTCATAGAGCCTTGAAAGATAATTTAGATGTAACATCAGTATTTGATGATTTATATGATGATTTATGTGATCAAATGGCTTGTACAAGTTATAGCCTTCATATAAGCGGACCTGGTAATTTCAGGAAAAACTTAAAGCAAGGATTTACAAAGTATAAAGGTAAGAGAAAAGAAAAACCATCTAACTATACATTTATAAGAGATTATGTAGTTAAGAAATATGATACAGTTACTGTACCATTATATGAAGCAGATGATACTGCTTGTATTGAGGGTACTAAATACCTTAGAGAAGGTCAATTATTTATGGTTGCAACAGTAGATAAAGATTGGAAGATGATTGGTGGATTGTTTTATAATATGCAATACAAATCATTAACTGCTATTAGTACAACTGAAGCAATTGAAATGTTTCATAAACAATTAATTACAGGAGATTCTGTAGATAATATACCAGGCTTATTTGGACTAGGAATTAAAAAAGCTGAAAAAATTGTTAAGGGTAAAAACCTTAAAGAACAATTTAATGCTATTATTAAAACTTATAAAAAGATGCACCCTGATGATTATGTTGAAAGACTTAATACAATGGGAACATTATTATATCTTGTTAAAGATTATGATGATGAAAAATGGAATATTGAATACTGGAATAAATATTTAGATGAGATCGAAAACACAACAAAAATATAATAGAACAGTAAAAGGTATTTGTAGTCGGGCTGCAGGTTATGCTAAATATAGGTCAAAGAAAAAAGGTTTAAAATATAATATTGATAGTAAATATCTAATATCTATTTGGCCTAAAGATAATAAATGTCCTATATTAGGTTATAAAATGCGGCCATCTCAAGATGGAAATCCAGGTCAGGATAAATGTAGTCCAACATTAGATAGAATTGATCCGCGTAAAGGTTATATAAAAGGTAACTGTGAGTGGGTTTGTTCATTAGCTAATCAAATGATGACTGCAGCTGAGGGAAAAGATTTAATACGTTTTGCTAAATGGATTAATATAAGATATAAAAAATAACGGATAATATAAAAGGAGAAATATAATGGGTAAAAATACTACATTTATTAAACACACAGGTTGTGAGTCTTGTGGTAGTAGTGACGCCAATGCGGTGTATTCGGATGGAAGCACTTATTGCTTTTCATGCAGGAAAAGTACACAATCAGGATCACAAGAAATAACAGCTGAAGATACAGCATTTTCAGTTGTACAATCTAACCTAGGAATAGAAGAAATAGCTAAATTACCAGTTGATGGTTTTAGAGGTATATCTAAAAAGGTTATATATGATGCAGGAGTTAAGGTAGAATATGATGAAAATAGAAATATTGTTAGTCATTACTATCCAATAACTGTAAATAAAAAAATTAAAGCATATAAGAAAAGAATAGTATCAACTAAAGATTTTAGATCTGTTGGTAAAGCTGAGGTACCAGAACTATTTAACCAAGTTAATAGTGGTAGAAGAAAAAACTTAGTTATTACTGAGGGTGAGGTTGATTGCTTATCTATTTTAGAAATGTTAACTAAACAAAAAGCTCAATTTGATGTTGTAAGTATTGTTAATGGTGCTCAAAGTGCCAGAAGAAATATTGCATCTAATTTAGAGTTTGTTAATAAATATGACAAAATATTTTTAGCATTTGATAATGATGAAAATGGTATTGAAGCTAGAAATGAAGTTGCTCATATTATTACACCAGGTAAGGCACATATAGTTGATTGTACCCATGTTAAAGATGCCAATGAGGCATTAGAGAAAAATATGGTTGATCAATATATAAATTGTATCTGGTCAGCAAAAGCTTATAAGCCTGATAGTTTTGTATCTGGTGAAAAGGTATGGGAAGCGTTTAAAGAAAGAAGCACTATCGAATCCATTCCATATCCACTATGTTTACAAGGCATTAATGATAAATTAATGGGTATCCGATTAGGTGAAATTACTTTACTGACATCTGGAACTGGTTCAGGTAAATCTACTGTTGTTAAAGAAATGATATTAGGTTTATTAAATAATGATGAAGCTAAAGTAGGATTAATTTCATTAGAGGAATCTATTGGAGATACTGCTACTAAACTTATTGGTATGTCTATTAATAAAAATATTAGAATGCCTGAAGATGTTACAGAAGAAGAAGCTAGGGTTGGATATGAAAAGGTCTTCGGGGACGAAAGATTAATTCTATTAGATCACATGGGATCTGTTCAAGATGATTCTTTATTGCAAAGAATAGAATATTTAGCAGCTATTGGTTGTAAATATTTAATCCTTGATCATATTACTATTGCGGTATCAGAAGGATCGGAAGGTTTATCTGGTAATGAAGCTATTGATAAAGTAATGTCAAGTTTATTAAAAATAGTTAAAAGATATAATATCCACCTAACCTTAATATCACATTTAAGGAAAGCCGGTGGAGACTCAAAATCATTTGAAGAAGGAAGATTGGCTTCTTTAGATGATATTAAAGGCTCAGGATCTATTAAACAAATTAGTTTTGATATAATAGCCTTTGCTAGGAACCTTATGGCAACTGAGGATAGCGAACGTAATACAATTAAGTTTGCTGTACTTAAGTCCCGTTTTAGCGGTAATACCGGTATGGCAGGACAAGCCAGTTATAATCCAATGACTGGTAGATTATCTCATTCAGTAGATAATATTGCTTTTAAGGAAGTGAGTTAATACAAGTTTCGGTTAGTTCTTCAAACTCAGAAATATAAGTCCTTATTGAGGCAACTGATGAAATAGAAAGACAATGTAATTTATGCCAGTGGTTTCTCTCTACCACATATCCTCACACATAATGGCTTTTACAGAAAACCGAAGCAGCTGGACAACCTGTTTAAAAGGTCCATAAATTCCTGGATAGCTCAGTTGGTAGAGCAGTTGACTGTTAATCAATTGGTCGCAGGTTCGAGTCCTGCTCCAGGAGCCAAAATTTAGAAAGGAACATAATGATTATAATTTATACAATATTAATAGTAATTGCTGTATTAGCAATAATAAAAGGAATAACAAAATGAAAGTATTTTTAGTAATATATATTTTAATAGGTGGAATTTGGATAAGTGGAGAAACATTTGATGGTTGGTCTCCTAGAGAACAAAAGTCTCTTGAGGTATGTGAACAAAGAGCAAACGAAATAAATGGTATGAACCATTCTGTAAAAGCCGAATGTTATATAGAAGAAATAGAAAAGGATAAAAAATGATTTTAAATTATTATACACATAGTAAAGAAGATAAAAATAGTGGTTGTCATAATGTTATAGGATATGATGATGGACCATTTTATACAATTCATATAAGTGGCAAACAAAAGGAAAAAGCAACAGTAGAATTTAAACCTGCATTTGAAGGTTATATTAAGGGTATGAATAAAGCTGTTATGATAGATAAATTTCTATTAGGTAAATTTAATGATTTTTTGTTTAATAAAAAGAAGGATAAAGAAAATGGATAAAGCTGTAATATTAGGTTATTTAAACAAGTGTAGGCAGTCGTTAGTTAAGTTCTCAATCAAAACATATAAATGTACTAAGCTTATATATTATATTATTAAAGGTAATAATGATGGTGCATATACAATGTTAGACAATGTACTAAGGAATGAATAAATATTTACCATTACCTTATAATTTAACTATTAGTAATTCTTCAGTACACGGATTAGGATTATTTGCTAAATTTGATATTGAAGCATATACTAATTTAGGTATGATCCATTATTATGTAGATGATTTTGAAATTATAAGAACACCATTAGGCGGTTTTTTAAATCATTCTGATACTCCTAATTGTAACAAAATTATAAAACCTACAATAGTAGGAAAAAGATCTTTTTTAATTACTAGGAAAGATATTAAATGTGGTCAAGAACTGACTATCACATATAACTTGTATAAAGTCTAAAGAATTCATATAGGCCTAAATTAATAGGCCTATATATAAATTTTATTATTGTAATACTGCCATAAGCAATATTAAAAACACACCAAAGGCAATTCCAATTTGAAGATATATTTCATATTTATCTTCATTTCTTTTCATTATTTGAGTGCTTTCTTATTAGAAATAATATTACTAACAGACACTCCAAAATTCCCACCAACTACCATATACATAAGTATCCATAATTGATTAGGTATTTTATTGATACCATTATTAATATATTCAGAAGCATTTACAAGCAAAGCATTATGAGTAAAAGGTGAAACTAAAATTATAACATAAGGCGCTAAAACAATTAACGCAATTATAATATCAGCAACTAAAGACCATTTTCTTTTGGCTCTAGTATGACCACTTTTCATTTCTTCCAAAGCAACATTATGTTTCATAGTTGCTTTTTCAGATCTATTTTGACTCCACTTAGAGTATACACTTCCACCAACTTTTAAAAGTAAGTTCCAAGGCATAGTTATTTATATCCTTTCTTATTATACTAATGTTTGATCAGTTTCATTTAATAAAACATCAACAACAATAGTTTCATTAATATCAGTTATATCTGCACCAGTTGTAAAATTATTATTATTTGTTTGATCTCCTGAAACAACAATTGAATATTCATCAGTTGATGATACAATAGTTGTAGATATTCCATCAACTAAAACCGTAGTAGTTCCACTAGGTAAGGGTACATCCCTTGTTGATGTATTCATACTAAAAGATGTTGTGTTTGTAACACTATCATAATATGCAAAAGATACATCAGTTAATGTACCATATAAATTAAATCTAGTTTGTCTAAGTAATTTATGATCGTACACCTTTCCACCATTTAAAAGTTTAGGACTTAATATTAAACTATTAACATCCAAACATACGGCAGTACCTCTTGTAATTGTTTCAGAGTTATTTGCTCCAGAAGTTATAATTTTATTTATAACAGCATCAGCACCACTTGCTAATGCATTTGAAGTATAATATTTTTTATCAGTAGATAATATATCAGCATCTATACTTGTACTATAATCATTAAATATTCCTAAATGTGAATCACTATTATCATAATCAGTAAAACTAGATGGATCAATAACAAATACATTATTTTCAGATACAGCTAAATCATTAACATGTTGTTGAAATTTATTTAATGTACTATTAAAATCATTATGATTAGACATTGGTTTCCATATATGAAAATCAGAATCAGTTAATCCTAAAGCCTCATCAATCATATTTCTTAAAAACCTAATATTAGCAGGAAAAGAATTTACTCCATAATTATTAGAATCTATTTCTTGTTCAAATCCATTCCAAACAGTACCAACATGAAAGGCTCTTTTACCTTCTTTTGCAAATTCTATTAAGGCAGATCTAATTGCTTTTTGTGCAGTATAAAATAAAGAATTATTTGAATTTACAGTATCTTCTGGTATTGTAAAATGATCACTTCCACCATTTTTTCTTAAAAATAAATCCCATCTAGAATCTGAATCAGTAGTTCCTAAAACATAGTTTTGAATATTAAATCCATTATTTTCATAAGAACAGTTTATTACATATAATTTAGGTAAAGAAGAATCAATATCCCTTTTAGCTTTCCAAGCTTCTGCTAACTTACTAAATACATTTTCTTTATTATGTTGAGCAGCAAATACATTATTATTAGATTTACTATAAGGAGAAAAGAAGAATTTACCTTCTTTCATAATTTCTATATCATTAATTAATGCTGAAGAACTAGGTTTACCAACTCCTTGAGGATCACCGGTAACATTCATACCACCCATAACTATCATAAATGCAATATCATTATCTTCATTTGCTATATTAGGTAAATTTCTACCTACACTATTTAATTTAGTTACAATTGTATCTTGAATTGAAACTTCATTTCCAGTATCAATTGAAATACCAGTACCACCAGTATAAGTTGTTCCTGATAAGTCTAAATTATCTACTTCAGTTTCAAGAGCAGCAATATCAGCAGTATTAGTAGCAATATTAGTTGTATTAGCTGTAATATCATTGGATTGAGCTGGTGTAATACCAACCTTAGCACTATTAGCTACAATAGCATTAGCTTGAGCTGGTGTAATACCAACTTTATCAGTATTAGCTACAATAGCATTAGCTTGTTCAGTAGTAATACCAACTTTATTAGTATTAGCTGTAATAGCATTAGCTTGAGCTGTTGTAATACCTACTTTATTTGTATTAAGAGCAATAGCATCTATTTGAGCTTGGGTTGCTCCAACTGTATCAGTAAATACAGCATTAGCTGGAACAGCTGCTTCAACTAATGGGTGATCTACATTTGATACTTTATCTGTATTAAGAGCAATAGCGTCTATTTGAGCCTGAGTAGCACCTATTGTGTCTGTAAATACTGCATTTGCAGGTACAGCCGTTTCAACTAATGGGTGATCTACATTTGATACCTTAAGTGAGTTAGCTGTAATTTCATTAGCTTGAGCCGTAGTAATACCTACTTTAGCAGAATTATCCACGATAGCATTAGCTTGTTCAGTAGTAATACCTACTTTAGCAGAATTATCTACAATGGCTTGAGCCTGAGTTGGAGTAATACCTACTTTATTAGTATTAAGTGCAATAGCAGCAACCTGTTCAGCAGTTGCTCCTGATCCACCTAAATTTAAATTATTAACTGTATTTTCTAAAGTAGTAATATCATTAGTATTAGTAGTAATATTATTAGTATTAGTATTTACATTACTTATAAGATCAGTAATATTTTCCTTATCATTATCAGTAAATGCATTTGTATTATCATTTAATTCATAACCAGTTTTAATTTGTTCTTTAGATAAAGAATTTGGATTAAGTTTAATTGTGTTATTTTGATTTGTAATTTTAATTGTCATATTAATTCCCCTATTGTGGTTGATATCTCATGATAAATAAGAATCTTATAGATTTTGTAATTTCACCAGATGTCCATTGACATTTCATTACTACAATATACGGATCTTGACTGTTAGGTATAATAGCTATTGGCGGATTGGCCAAAGTTCCTGGTAATGAAATTAAAGAGTTTGGTATAAGCAAATCAAAAGATCCATTAGTGGCATTTCTAATAACTTGTTCCTTTGAATAAACTCCTTGATTAGATCCTGGGACTTTTGTTAATGAATCAATTTTAATTGATCCTCTGCTCTCTGTAGTAGTAGAATTAAATATTTCTGTTTTTATACTAAATAAAGTACTTGGACTATTAAAATCTATTGTATCATCCTCTGTTTCTATATTTAGTAAAAATTGATTACCTACTAGTACTTCTCTGGCTATAACCTGATCAGCACCACCTAGGTAATGTTGTATGTTTGATATTCTCATTGTTTTTTCTCCTGTGGGTTAGTTATGAGATTGATTATATATAACTAAGGTTATATATTTTATAAGAATTATAGTATTTCTTAAACTATGTTTTATTTTTAATATAGGCCTAAATTAATAGGCCTGTATTTAATTTTTTATTTATTGTAATAACCAATTAGTTCCATCATAAATATAAACTCTATCCTTAATGGCGTAAGTTGTTCCATCTAATTGTACATTATTAGTTGTAATAATTATTGTATTTCCTAATATTGGATTTGTTGGTATATTATAATTTTCATCTACTGAAAAAGCAATAAAATATTTTTGATCTTGTGGAATACCATTTGAATCATTATTAGTTTGTGCTAATGTTAATGATGATGGAAATAATCTTGCAATGTTTTGAACAACTGGAATTCCATAAAGGCTTTCAGCTGTTAATAATTCAACATCTATAACATTATCACTAGGTATATTTAAGAAATTATCACTAGATAATAATTCATTAAACCTAAAATCAATATCAGAAGCAATTTCAATTTTATATTGAGGATTAATTGATAAATTATCAGGATTATAAATATTAAAATATGTATAAACTAAATTTTCATTATTACTAATATCTAATTCAGCCCTACTATGTGTAGATGTTAATCCATAAACAACAGGATCACTACCACCATTTTGAGTAACAGTACCATTGTTAAATGAATAATTTCCATTTCCATTTCTATGATTTACTTCAATATTAAAAGGTATATTATGATATATATTATCATTTGATGTAAATTCCACATTAGTTAAATTAGAATTTAATAAAATATTAAATTTATTATCATAAGTATTATTAGTATCATTACCTAATAAATCCTCTAATATATATTCAATATCATTTCCTATTACTGCATTAGAGTCTAATGCTGGATTGCATGAAAAGAATTCCTTTGATAAAATTGTACCATCTGGTTCAGTTAATGTAAATAATGATTTTTCAAAAGTTGATAAATCAGCTCCTAAAACACCCTCAGTACTATTAGCTGAAGCATAATTGGTTCCAAAAGTTAATTGTAAATCTATATTATCTTGAATTGTTGTGGTATAGTTAATTACATTATTAGAAACAGTTACTGTTCCATAATTTCCAAAGAATGCTGATAATCTGTTTCCATAATGAGTAGCCACTTGATTAGCATTCAAATTAATAGGTATTAATTCATTATTAATATTTTGCATACTATTTGTTCTATCTATATGATAAAAATAATTAGGTACATTAGCATTAATACTAAAATTAGTTTGAGAAACACCCGATTGTGTTACAGTCGCTGTACCAGCAGATAAGTTTCCACCAGATGTACCATGAACAATTTCTATTTCCCATAAACCTGTAACTTCATGAGTATTGGCCGATTCAAATTCTAATTTAGATGATATTTGATCATAACTGCAATAATAATCATAAGGAGCTTCAGTATTATTATTTATATAACTTGAAATCATATATCCAACAGTATCCCTACAATTAATTATATTATGTAAACCATTTGGATTTATACTCATTATAGAATTTCCATCTGGATCCCTAACAATAATTGTTGTACCAATTGAATTTGAATCATCTCCATCAGTTTCATATTCTATATAACTATTTAAATTTTCACCATCACTATTATGATCATTAACAGAAAAAGATGTATCTATATCTCCACTATTACCTAATTTAATATTAATACCATATCCATTTAATGTATTAGTTGTATCGCTAGGCCTTAATTTACCTAGTATATATGGATAAGATACATCTAAGGTTGGAAAATCATTACGTAATTTATTAACAATTTCATATAAACAGTCTTTAGCACCTAAGTTAGGTGAAAAGATAATATTTGTTAATTGTCCGTAAGTACCTAATGACATTGACCATGTGGTATTTGTTCCTGTTTTCCATAATTTTTCAATATCAGAATTATTTGCATTATATTTATAAATATTATTGTCCAATGCTAAATAATCATTATATCCTATTACATTAAAAGCAGTATTTTCATTAATTTTTTCATAGCCTGTTCCATCATTATAATAAGTTTCAACTAAATTTGTAGTTTCTGCAATATGATCTTGACTTATAAAATAACTTTTAATTTTATTATTTGAATATACCTTTAGTGTAAAAGTATTATTAGCTCTATCTTCGTGAGTAATCCATAATTTATCAGACCCATCCGAAGATTGGCCTATATAGTTTTCGGGTAATTGTAAATTATTAAGCAAACTACCATTAAAATTTTCTAATGTAGTTGTATTTATAAAATTACCGCTAGAATTAGCTTTTTTAAAAGTCCATGAATAATTACCACCATTTCTGTTACAATACATCAAAAATTCTTTACCTGCAGCCATATGAGATACATATGTGGTATCATTATCATCAGATTTTATTCCATTTGGATCTATTAATACAATACCATTAGTTCCATCAAAATTATTAGCCAGATAAAATAAATTATGATAATTATATCCCGCGCCTGGTGTACCAATAAATGAAACATATTGACCTGTTCCATGTCTTTGTTTATTACTATTAGTACTTGGTAAATTCATATCTCCGCTAGTTTGGTTAAGATTTGAAATTGGTAATCCATTATAAATAATACTTCTTATATCAGGTATTAGTCCAGCTGAATGTAAATGATTCATTGGACCATTTCTAGAATTAGCCCAGTTAGCAGCACCTGTTCTACTTCCATAAGTAAATTCAGATGATCTGTGCTGTCCCGCAGGAGAGCCCACCCTGGCTATAAGATTTGGATTTTCACTAAAAGTATTAGTAAATGCCCAGTTCCTATTAGAAAGTGGATACCAACTGTTTCCAGAAAAATAAGCTCCTACTAAATTACCATTATCTGGATTTTCTCCAATAGAAACATGTCCTTGACCTGGAGCAACATTTCTTGTATCAAATCTACTATTTGTGGCATGTTTTTCTGTATATTTAACATCTACATTAGCTGTAGTTAAAGTCCACCCTGAAATAAGAGGATCATTTGTTCCAGCCGTTCCAGTTGCGGTATATAATCCCCATGAATAATCTATTGGATTTTGTCTTAATACTACGTCGTTTGTAGAATATGATTTACCCTCTAACCATTGTTTATTTAACAATATAGTATTACCACCAGAATCTATTTCTGAATTACATAAATATAATTTTGATATATTTATATCTTGACCATTATAAGCTCTATCCCATAAAAGAATATAATTTCCTGAACCTGTTATCCTTACCTTAGGATGATGTGGCCATGTTTGATTTGTTTCTACTTCTTCTATAAATCTATTATTATGATCATAAGAAATTACAGTTACCTTACCATTAGAGCTATTATGACTTGTAGTAATATAACCTCTATCAGAATATAATATGTTACTATGTGTATCATTTACAATAGGTTTTAATAAAAATGTATTATCAGAAACAACATGTAAATTATTATTATCATTTTGAATTACTTTACCATTTAAAAATGTAGTATCAACTACACTATCTATTAAATTTTCTGGATTTATATATTCAGGTAAAAATAAATGACCCTGAGGTGATGTAATACTTTTATTTCCTACTGATGGATTATTATTTTCATTAATTGTAATTACATAATTACCAAAAACATAATCAAGAGTAGCTGAAAGATCAGATGAATTATATGTATTATTAATATTATTAACTATATTAAAAGCTGATGAAGCTAAATTATATCCCATTAAACCAGATGAGCTATTTAAATTATTTCCAGGATTAAATGTATAAGTATATTCATCAACATCTCCAGGACCAGTTACAGTTTTAGCCAATCCATAAAATAAAGGTTTATAATCCGTACCGTTATTAAGTATCCAAATTGAATAACCTATATTTTCAACCTCAATGTCCAAATTAGTACCGTTATCTGAAGCAGTTGCAACATATGTTCCGGTTATATTATATTCTATTAAATTTGTTTCGTTATCATATACCCTTCCTGATACTGATGAAATTATATCATTTACAAATACCTCTCTAATTACATTATTATTAACTTTTAATTTAAAAGGTGCACCTCCCTGGTTAGCAGGGGGATATGATATAGTTCCACTTATATTTGTAAAACTAGAAACAAGAATGGTAATATCATAATCATATGAATTTCCTTCAACAAAATTTTCTTCTGAATGATCTATATAAAAATTATTATCTAAAGTTAAAGTATAATTACTTGCACCGAAAACATCTAATTCTAATCCACCCACATTTGATCCTGTAGTATAAGTAATTTTATTTTCTGAATTGAATTTAATAGATAAAACACCTTCTTTTTCTATTACATTATTTGTAATATTAGTAATTATATTATATGATTTAATATTAGTTCCATTATACCATATAATTTTATTATTATTAAAATCTACAATATCATTAGTTATGTCTAAATCATTTATATTTCTTACTATATTTAATTGAGAATTATAAACAGTTCCAGTATTATTATTTTGATTGTAACTTAAAAGATAATTTAATTTATTTGAAATAATATTATCAGTATGATCGATACTATTAACAAATTCCCAAGTATTGCTTTGATATAATTTAATAAATGAAAATAATTCAGTATCAGAATTAACAAATGCTTGATTTAATCCTATTTGAGCGTTTTTACCAAATTTAGTATTATCAATATTAATAGTTTCTATAACTAAATCAGCTAATTCAATTTTATTATCTATTTTTGCACTGTCATTATCTGGATCAGTGTTAATATATCCACTAGGTCCAAAGCTAACAACATTAATGTTTTCTTCAACAATATCCGTTGATGTATTATGAGGTAAACTTATATTTAAGATTTCTTCATTAATATCTGAAACTGTAGATCCAGTAAGATCTATGTCTTGTCTTTCTGTTACACCTATATTAGATGTATAATTAGGATCAATTGTAATTGTTCCGTTACCATCAGCATTATTTGTTCTTACAACAGTATTTACACTTGAACCTAATATATCTAAATTTGAAACATTAGGAGAAGCAACTGCTGTATTTCTAGAATTTAATCCATTAATATCATCAGCATAGTTAATTTTTACAAATTTTCTATCTGCTCCATAAGGATTATATGGATCGTTTGGATCTCTTAAAATTCCACTTTCACCTACTGCAAGAGTTACTTCAGTTGGTTGAAATCTTCCAAAA
>Ga0181388_1000213_pt1 | contig 19921 bp, 24 predicted proteins | sample 11SPOviralmetaG_FD_130120 | JGI IMG/M metagenome (GOLD analysis project Ga0181388, IMG submission 130120) | Marine viral communities from the oligotrophic San Pedro Time Series (SPOT) site, San Pedro Channel, CA, USA - 11 SPOT_SRF_2010-05-17 | ecosystem: Environmental > Aquatic > Marine > Strait...
ATCGTTACTAGCATCTATATATTGCTTCTGCATCATGTGGTCTTCACGACTAGCACAACACATTCGCCTTTCTGATTGTGGACTAATGTAAGTATGTGTCCATGGAGCAGTACAAAACACCTTGTTAGGTGAGTCCTCTGTCATTGATCCATGAGCCCATGTAGGCTTAACTCTTTTCATATATTCCTAACCAGCAGTCTTTTTTAGATTTTCCATATTCTGCATCTATTTTTATATCATTATAATTTTTAAGACCACTTACATATTTGTAACCCACAGAGTCTAATACTTTATCAACTATATGACAAGATGTAGTTAAACTAAATGGTATAGGTGTGGTTATATCTTTATCACGAAAAGCATTACCAGAAGTATTGAATTCCTCATCTTGTAAGGCGGCGTCTACTGCCACATGAACAGATTCTATAATAATTGTTTTAGGTTTACTTTTATTAATGATTTGTTCAAATAAATGCATAGGACTATGTAAATGATATAATAAACCAAAACAAGTTACTACATCATACTCTTGTTCACCTATTTTAGAACTATAGAAATCATTTGCAGTTCCAGTAAACATATTAGGGCCTGCAAATCTTTGATCCGGTTCAACTCCTTGCCAACTAGTTGAAAGTCCTTTAATAATACGTGAGTGCCTGTTATTAAATGTTGCAAGTTCTAAAACATTCTTACCTTTACAAATACTAAATGTTTCTTCTAAGAATTCGTTATACGTCTTCATCGACTGCTCCACCAAGTCCATCTGTCTCGGTGTCCCAACCAATACTGCTACCTGATTTACGTTTTATATTAGGATTGTAGTCTGCTTCTTCTTTATACTTTTCATCGTCATAGTCATCTTCGCTTTCGCCTGTTTGACGTCCACGCACTTTCATCTCTACAACTTTAACTTCACCATCTTCTGTAACAATACGTTTTGCGTATAATGTATTTGTAATACCTGTACTGTCTGGGCTTTGTATGTCTTGTATCTCATCATCTGATATATCTTTAACTTCTATACTGTCATACCATTCTACTAATCTAGGAAATGTTTCTCTAAAATTAAAACCACGTCTTGCATCATACTGTTCGTAAAATACTTTAAAGTCGTGATGTAATAAATCTTGTTCTGCAGTATTTCTATGAGGAGTCTTAACAACGTCTAAGTATTCTATTAGTCTACTTATTTGGTCCTGCTCCCATGCTTGTAATAGTTCAACACCATTCTTATCTCGTTCTCCTCTTTGTCTTACTGCATCTAGCCAATCACTAATCTCATCATGATACATCTTTCTCAAATGGTCTGGTAATGTTAGTGGACTTTGGAAACTAGGGAAACGTAATATGTTTACACTAATACCTGGTACATGGTGTCCGTACTTACGTTTCATTGTTAGTACCCAATCCCAAAACTCACATATAGTATCTAAGCATAATGCATTGATAGTCATCATCATATGTACGCCTTCGTATCTACCTTCAGTAGCAAAACGTTCAAACTGGCTAGTCCACACTTCCCAATTTAATCCATCTCTAATATATTCTGCCTGAGCTCCAAAGGCTTCACAACTAGTATAAACATGGAAGTGGTCAATGTGTTGTGTAGCATTTATAAATTTATCTAGTAACACTGGCTTAGCCATTAAGTTACTGTTAATAGCAAGACGCATTTTTTTAGCATTAGGCTCGTCTGTTTCTTTGAACCAATCAAACAATTTGTATATGCTAGGAGTCATTAAAGGTTCACCACCTGTAACTCTAATCTCTTCTAATTCTTTACTAAGTTCGGGCCACCATCTCCAAAAAGCATCTACATAAGGATTGTCTTCTCCAGCATCAAACGGCTCGGCGTATGGTGCATCATCTATAAAGTGTCCTCTTGCGTCTGATTTAATTCCCTGGTATCCGCCGTTAGTTCTAATGTCTTTAACCCATGTGCTACTAAATGCAGGATTGCAATAACTACATGCTAACTGACATGTCCTATCAAATGCTACCTCACATGTTTTTAAATTTACGTCTGCATCTGGATCTAGTACTGCAATATGTTCTAAATCTCTATCTTCGTATATAACTGTTTTATAAACTCTATCCGATACAGGAACTTCACCGTCTGAGTCTTGTCCCATATCTTCTATCTTCCAACAGTACTCACACTCTTTAGGTCTAGAACCTTCTTGCATCATCTTACGCATTTTCTTTTTGTGTCTACTGTTATGAATAGCACTAGGATTTTCTTTAATATCCTCTAAGTCTATTTGGTGTGCTGGAGGGTGATGACAACTTGTAGTTCCACCATGCCCTAACCATATAGTTGCATTGTACCACTTGGCACCACAAAAAGAATCGGAGACAGGATCAATCATCCTCTCTTTGAATTCTCTATGTGTCTCTCCGACTCTTCTAACCATTATAATTTCCTACGTCAAAACTTAGTGTTCTCATTTGTACTTCATCGCCTAGTTCTATAACCCACTCTATCATTTCTGCTACACTATCAGCAGTCATCATATAATCTTCTACTAAACCTTTTAACCATGCTGTACTATCTGTATCAACAAATCCAGGTTTAATCATTGTAACTCTACACATGCCAGGTTTGAATTGATTACTTAATTGTAAACTTGCCCAATCTAATCTAGCCTTATCACTTACATAAGGAGTCCAGTCTGGATTGTAACCTAATTGTGCAAAGTTATTTATACTGTCGCTACTAGTAGCACCCATGTTAATAATTAATTTAGGTTTGTCTACCCATTGCTCATAAATTTTATATAGCAATCTACTCTGAGCCTCTGGTGCGTATGCATTATTAACAAACACATCGGCGTCCCAATCAATTATATCTTTAATAACACCATTAGGTCTTAATATGTTAAAGCCATTACTTTTACTGTAACCTCTTACCTCATAGTTGTCTTGGTCTAGCCTTTCTGTTAATGCTAGTCCTATTCCTCTAGTGTGTCCTGTGATTGCTATCTTCTTCATGGTATTACTCTATTACCTCTTCTAGTATGCCTAAAACTTCTGCAATTAAAAAAGAGATTGCTAAAAGTGTTATACTCTGTAATACCACTGCTACTACACAACCTGCTATTCTAATTCCGCTTTTTACTAAACTAATATAGTAATGCATTTTTCCTGGATCTTTTGCTATCATATTCCGTACTTCCCTTCTATGGCTTCTGTTGCCTGTCTTATTTTTGTAGCACTGATGTTTTCAATATCTTTGTCAAAACTTTCTTGTTCAATTTTATATCCAACATCTCTGCCGTATGTTATGTTAAGTACATTAGGCACAATAACTAAATTTACCTTGCCTGCATAATGTACTAACTTCTGTTTTAAATTTTCTATTACTTCCTCTGCACTATACGGATTATTTTCATCTGTATCCATATCTCTTACCATTAGTATAACTTGACCATGCTTTGCTATTGCTCTATCAAACAATGCTTGATGTCCATTATGCCAAGGCTGATACCTACCAAGCATTTGTGTTGTAGGTGCTTTGTTGTTCCATATAAACAAGTTACCTATTAACCATGCTATTTGTATTGCATCTTTATCATTATGTTCTGTTACAGTATAGTCAGCATAGTGTGGTCGTTCAAATACTTTATTAGTATCTTCATATTTACTTTCTGTAACTGTATCCATAAAGATTTCTAGGTCTGCACTAAACTCCATTCTTGCATTGGCGAACGGTGCTACAAAGTCTGCTATTGCCACTTTACCGTTTGCTTCTGCATTTTCACATAGAAGTCGCATACGACTATTCTGTCTCAGTCTGCCTTCTTCGGAGAAGTCCCAATCGTCTGCTTCTTGTCTAACTTTATCTGCGTTAAACCACGCGACACTATCTCCTAAATACTTAACCAATTTATCTGCCAAGTAAGTTTTACCACTATCTGGTAATCCATATATTAATACTTTCATTACTCTCCAACGAAAAGTCCTTTAAGTGACTTCCCTTTAGCCATGTCTCCATTAAAAGTCATCTTACCACCCATTACTAACTTGACTGGATCAACACCTTTCGTAAACATGTCTATCATTGTGTCTTTGTCGACAAAGCCTACAGTAATATCTGCGTTAGGCAGATATTCATTTGCTATAAGAACTTTTTCTTCAAATACACTAACGGAAAATTTTCCGTTTGTTTCACTGAGTACATTAACATTTATATCAATGTCAACACCCACTGAACGTTCTCTGTTAAAATTATCTTCTAAGTCTGTCTTTATTTTTATAAAGTCTAACATAGTTTATTCCTTATCCTCTGGGTATCCCTGATACCATTCTTGTATGGTGTCCAATAAGACATCACGCCATGCTTGTACATCAAGTCCGTACATAACCATTGTTGAATTACTATCGTACTTTTTTATATCAACACTTTGCTTATGTATTTCTTGATTAAGAGTACACGGCATTACTCTTAATTCGCCTGTGTCTACTTTTGTAAACTCTACAGTTACAACGCCTTCCTTTAATGCTTTAAATAATTTCTCACTCATATATTGCCTCAGCCTCTTCACACATAAACCAAAACTGACTCATCTCAGGAAACGTTGCTAAGAAGTCTGTATTTCTTCTTCTATCATGTTCGCTAAAGAACTTGCTAAAGTCTGCTCTATCTCTTAATAATTTATCTCTAGATAATTGTTTTTTCATGTGTTCGAGATTACGTTTTACTTTTTCTATTTCGAAGTCTTTAAATCCTTCGTAGTCAACAAACTCCTCGTTGGCTTTATTCTGTTCCATAAAATCTATTGCTTCTATCAAGTAGTCTTGATAATCATCTGGCAGTATTTGTATACTTTGCCATGCTGGATTACGAAGCAACGGAATATCAAACCATATACGTTGCTCAGGTGTTTCCCAACCTAATGCATACTGTACAGGCTTATTCCATTTCTTTCTAAGTTCTAATACGCCTTCTAAAAATTCTTTAAGGCTTGGTAAACTTAAACAGTTAAACGTATTAATAAAATTAATACTAGTGTGATGTGTCTCATCTAAAAATCTATTTACGTTATCCCATACTTTGTTAAAGTCCATACCGTGTCTTATATATTCTGCTTGTTGTCCCCAACCATCTAGACTTACAAACACACTAAAGTTATGATATGCTTTGTCTTGATATTTGTATTCGTATGTATAACTGTTATCGCCTTGTTCTTCACATTGTCCTATTTGTAAAAATGTTTGTTTTATTTCATCTCGTTCTATACTGGGCAACTCACTATCATGATAACGTTTTGATTCTGCGCCAACTATGTAGTGATCCCATGTTTGCCAATCTGTTCCGTCAAATGGATCTGGTACATATACTTCTGCACTATGTTCTACATTATCCAATTGTTTAATTAATGTCATAAATCTTTCAAACAATACTTGATTGACAGGACACATATTTGTTGTTATACTTAATTCTAAATCTTTATTTGGATTTTCTAATACATATTCCATAACCCTAAATGTATTTTTATCCATTAATGGTTCACCGCCTGTCATACGAAACACTCTTAATGTTTTGTACATCTCGGGCCACCATCTCCAAAAAGCACCTACGTATGGGTTATCATCTTGTGCAATTTTAAGTGGCATAAGTCCTTTACGATCCAAACTATCCACATTGTTATGTGGTGCAACTGTTGGATATTCTCCATGCTCGTCAATCTCTTCTTGCCATGCTGTGCTTAGATGTGGCGAACAATAACTACATTTAAAGTTACATGCTTGGTTAAAATTTACTTCTACATAACGTGGATTTATATTTCCACTTGCACCAGCATCCTGTATATCTTGTCTACTCTCTTGAGCCCAATACTCTCCACTACGATATACTCTATCACTTCTGTCACCTTGGTCTTCAATGTTCCAACAGTAACTACATCCATCAGGTCTCTCACCTTTAAGCATTTGTCTACGTTGCTCTTTCTTTTCTTCTGTGTTATGTAATGCTGTTACATTTTTTTGTAATTCTTCTAAAGGTACTTTGTGTGTAGGTGGATGGTAACAACTATGAGTCATGCCATTAGTAAGGTGCATAGAGACTTGACTCCATTTAGCATAGCACATACTAGGACTTATTTTGTCTAGTTGCTCTTTAGCCTTATCGGCATTTTGGTCATATATACTCATTAGTTCCAAGTTCTTATTATATTCCACATGATAACATATACACATGCTAAGTTAGATAGTACTAGGACTGTTCTTATTAAAGCAACATAGTCTTCGTTCTTTGGATCATAACCATCCTCTTCATCAAAAGATCCAATGGCATGTTTCCATATTGTCCATATCTGTTTCACACTCATACTCACTACTTAAACTTTATTGCTAAGTTAATTGTAAAAATATTTTTTGTTGCTATACTATCAGTATATGTGTTGCCTACACCAATAGAAACTTTGTCTGTAAGTTTATACATTAAGTCTGTACTATTTCTTAAATACATGTCATTGCCTGACTCATATAATATTTTGTTTGTTAAACTAAAGTTTTCGCTAAACTTATAAGAAACCCACAAACTATTTCTAAGGATTACTTCATTGCTATCACTTTTTAAAAATGCTAGTGATATTTCATTACTTGCTTTCCATTTTTCTGTTCTTAAAATTTTATATCCGTAACCAGCACCAACTACTGTTCTCATATCGTATGCTGTTCTAAATTTATCGTAATCTAATTGTGCTACACCTATCACATAACTTTTATCTGTTAGTTCATAATTTTCTTTGAATTGAAAATAAAAGTCGTTTGTTTTTTCTACACCATCTGCTTTTTTATATATGTATGCGGCTTCATAATTACTTTGCCATTTACCTTTCTCTACATTGTGTTTAAATTTACCATTGAATGTAGAATCGCTATCTACTAATGTTAAACCTAAGTTAGCAGTTGTACTTGCATATAAAGGTTGACATGTAGCAAATAATAAAGTAAATAATACTAGCAAGGACTTCATGATAGCAATCCTTTTTCTAATAAATCTTGTATTTGTTTCTCTCTAATCATAACTCCCCAACGTCTTGGATTTACATAAGTTGTTTTAAAAAACTTACTCATGTCGTCATTTGGATCAAACAACATCATTTCATTTATTTCATTATTTAATTTTGCACCCAGTTGACAAACTGCTTCTTGTAATAAGTTTTTATCCCATTCTAATTTGGAATAACGACATGTTATAATTTCATCTCTTTGCGGATTAGTAAAGCCACTAAACTGCGGAGCAACTTCGTTGTTAAAGAAATCTTTAAACCATTCGAAGTCTGATATTTGATTAGTATCCCAATCACTTAGCACAGTCATTTCGCAACCTAGTCTTGCTCCGTAGATAGCCCATAAGCCATTGTCTACATCACTGCCTATGTTACACCATGTTTGCAGTCTGTTATAATTCTGCCACCATACTTTTTGTTTAAACTCATCGGGTCTAATTCTAGCACCTTGATCCAAACTCATTTTAACACCTTCACGAAAGCCAGCTCTAAAGGCTTGGAACGGACTGGCTGTTTGATGAACTTCACTGAATGTATCATTCAGTTGTATGTAGTTAAGTTTCCAACAAAACTCCATACCTTCACCGTCAGTAGCGGCTTCGTGAGTGTTAATAGTCTTAGTATACTCTGTGGGCCAACATTTAAGTCCGCCATTACCATAGACTAAACCATTAAGAATATTTTTAGCATTCCAACTAAAAATACTTTCTGATATATTGTTCCCGTCATGATCCTGATCCGGGACTTCTAATTTTTGTTCAAAGAAATCATCCATAACTATGTTATCACCATCTACGGTTATGAATCTATCTGTTTCTGATTGTTCTGCGGCTGTTTTATGTGCGGCATCAAAGCCTTTTACGCCGTGTACACGTTTAGCCCAAGGGACCTTGTTTAATAAGTCTGCCCAATGCTCTTCACAGTTGGGCTCATCATATGATATGTAAAATATGTCGAGTTCGGTGACATCAATCGTTGCCATGTTTGTGTCCTGTTATAAAAATTAACTACGCACATATTTATCTAATATTTTATGAGTGTATATACTAAATTCGCTTACTTCAGTGGTTTTAGGCAAAGTAACCGATCCACTTTTTATATCTTCTAGTTTAGCAACAACTTTTTCGTATAGTATATGAGGATCATTGGGTGCTGTAATATAAAAGAATATATTAGTTTTATGCTTACTAGGATCAGCAACTGTTATAATCCATTCATTGATAGCATCACATATATTTACATCAGCATTTGTATCTGCACTTTCTTCTATCTCATACAAAAAGTCTCTGTCGCTTTTTAGTGTAGGCTTATCAATTTGCTTAGGCACTATTCTAGCAAAGTCATGTTCATCTACTTCGATATTAAATTGACCTATGCTATTACCTTTCATGTCTACAATACCACAGTCAGCATTGTCTATTTCTACTACCTTAGACCCTCTGTAGTGTCGCATGTCGGGTTTATCTAATCCTTTGTAATGTATGGAGCCTTCCTCATCATAAACAAACCAGGAGGTCTTTTGTTGGGCCTGCTGAACCTGTTGTAATGTTCCATGTTTCTCTTTTAGTAATGCAAGTTTTTGTCCTGCTGTTAATTCTTGTTCCATGCTAACTCCATTTTGTGTATCTTGTTTTTATCCATCCAATGCTTTTCTACATAATGGAATGGGTGTGTAATTTGAAAATTTCCTATTTTAAAATCATTATAGTTTTTATAATATGTAGGAATACTTTCTGTCCAATCTTCTTCTATACTACTAGAAGGTACATTTTGTATATGTGATTTCATATGTATAAATGTGGGTAGTTCTGTTAAGTGATCCATTGTTGTTTCATCTTCTATACCAAGTATTTGTATTGCTAAAGCAAATGCCACATCAGCACTTAACCAATCATATTTGCCATTGGGCATATATTTATAATAAAATCTTTCCCAATTATTAAAAATTATTCTACACAATGCAAAGAATTCACTACTTAGTTCACACTCTTTAAAATAAAAGAATGCGGTATATACATTAGGCATGTTGTTAAGTTTCATTTGTCGTCTGTAGTAATTGTCTACTATAGGCTCTCCCTTATATGTCTTAACGTTAGTACATGCCCAAATGTCTCTATCAGCCATTGTATCCCACCAATGACTTACATCGGTAGGAAATATCATATCAGTATCTAGTATCACAGTTTCCTTATAAGGAGTCATGTAATAATATTTCCATTTGTTATTAATCTTCCATGCTTTACCATCAGCATCATCTTGCCAAGGTATATCTACTATGTGGTCAAATATCTCTTTGTGTTTTTGTGTAACGAGTTTTTTAGTTTTAGCATCTACACATACTGTTAGATTGTTTACAGTACTCTGTGTAAGTTTTAAATTCAAAGCAAGGGCATACGCCTGTTCCAAATAATCAACAGTATCGTTGTTCTGTGCTATTACTATATAACCTTTACTCATCTCTGTTTTTTAATTCTTCCATTATTTGTTTTCTTTGTTCTGGGCTCATATACTGCCACCGACGTATTTCTTCCATTGTTCTTTTACACCCTGTGCATACACCATTGTTAATAGTACAAATTTGTTGACACGGTGTTTCCACTTCACTTCTTTTTTAATTTTTCTGTAAAGGAATCTTCGGGGGGTGTTATCTCTTGGTCTGCATTTGCAAATCTCATTCTTTGAATCTTATCCCAATTAACATCTTTAGTTTTCCATGCAGATGCTATGTCTTCAATATCAGTCATATTAAAATTTTCTTTTTCACTCATCTTACTACCTCTATGTCACTCTCTGTTTCTATTACTACTCTGGCTCCACAGTTTAATAATTTCTCTCCGTTTTGTCCATACACAACTTTACTTGGGCCTTTTATTTCTACTTCGTGACAGTAAGTATTATTCTTGCCTTCTTTAATTGTTATCACAGGATCGTTTGTTCCGTGTTTTAAATTACTTCTAATCTTTAATTGATTAACATGTATGTATTTCTTTTTATTCTTCATAACTTTTTATTCTGCTTATCTGCAGTCCTTTGAAAACTCCATTCGAAAAATCTGTTAAGTCCTTTTGCAAGTAGTTCTTGTAATTTGAATGTGTATTTAAACATTATGATAACCTCTTTTGTATCCATTTTATAGCCGCATATATTGTTAAGCCGTATACCGCAAATATTGTAAGAGGTACTGCCATATTTAGTATAACACTAATATCTAAAAATAACAAATCCTTTGTAAAGTCAATGATTGCTTCTGCATCACCTTGTGCTGGTTGTACAGTTTCTGTATCATAGTTGTATTCCATACCAGCATCCATCATCATTGTGTTTAATGCATCTTCTGTTAAGCACTTGTAATATTGTTCTGGACAATCGCCAACACCACCGTATCCTGTGCCAATTGGACTACCAAACATATCTGTTATTGGTTCTACTTCATCGGTCATTGTAGTTTCCCATCATGATGTCTTGCTTTAATCTTTTTATATTTTTCTTTTAAATGTTTCATATCTGCGTAATATCTTTTTTGAAGTGTTTTTATTATACTTTTTGTTAATTTCCTTTTTGCTCTTGCTTTTTCTGACTTTGCCATTCTCTCTAGTCTATCCATTTTTTTCTCCGTTGTATAATTACTTATCCAGTTTTCTCCAGTTCTCCCTAAACAAACAGAACCGGGAATGCCCTTCTGCTGTTTCGTACACAAACTGCATACCTAAAAGTTGTACTACTTTACCCTCGAATCTTCCGTTAAGATTACAAGTGTGTTCTATCTTATCCCCTATCTCTGGCTTCTTAGTTGCCACTAGTATACTCCATTAGTTCGTTGCTTATTCTATTTATTGCCCACTTATTCATTACGTGGATGTCCACTCCCTTCCATTTACAAATCATAAAGTCGCCTAAACTTTTTGGTTTCTCAAGATAAAAGATTAATTCATTTCGTGCCGGAGCAGAATGAACATCGTCGGTATCAAAAGTTTTGTATAAAGTAGGGAGTGGCAATTGGGGTATGGCTCTATCTTTAAAGCCACCTAACATGTGTGCGGCTATACTAAAACTATAATCATTACGATATAAGTTTCCGGGCCACTTGTAAACTGATTGATAATATTGCCTATTATCTCTTACATGCTTTACAGTTTTAAAAAACTGTTCTGCAAAATTTCCTTTCTTAAAGTAAACTACTGTTGCCCAATACATTGTTATGCCTGTTGGATGTAGTTTTCTTAATGTTGGGTCCTCACGTTCATACATTATATCTTCGTATGACCAGTTCATCATAAATTCGTTGTTGTGACCCCAACAGTTATTTAATGCATCACTTAGTATTAAGTAATCTGCATCTACTATAATTGTTTCATCATATGGACTTAGTTCGTATGCATCTGCTCTGTCTTTGTTATAAAAACTTAAAGGCTTTGCTGTATGACTTGTATCTTTATACATTCGCCTATTACTAAGTTTAAAGTCTTTGTCCTTTTCTGTTATAACTATATTACTAATAGCATTATTAACATACTCTTCGCCTAATTCTTTGGTGGTGTAATCGTAACTTGCTTGATTAGTTACTACTGTGATATCGTGTACATCACAATTATCTTTTATAAGATATGCGTTTACAACTGCCAACTTGAGATAATCTATCTCATCGTTGTTATGTGCAAACATTAAAAAACCTTTAGTCATCAATATCTAAATCAATCAACTTATGTACTTTTCTGCTCTTTCTTAATTTTGTATATTCTGCGTGATATTCGTTAGTTGCTTCAAAGTAACGTGATATAATTTCCTCTAAAAATACGTCTAAGCCGTCTATCTCAATCGGGTTATTGTACACATCAAGCAGTACTGCTTTTGTATGCTTTTGGTCTATTAGTGTTTGTACAAATGATATAAGTGTTTGATTAATTTCAAACGTACCACCGTTTATACTATAGTTTAATAGTGTTTGTACTTTTGCTTTTAGATTATTATGCTGTACATTCAATGTTGTACGATAATTAGCGAACTCGAGTGCTTTGGTTAGTTTAGACGACATATACATATTTATTAGTCAAAAAAAAGCCAGTTACAACGAACTGGCTTCTTTCAATTAATTAAATTATTATAGGTTGCTTACTGCTGTATAACTTGGTGCTGTTACTACTACACCGTTATTTGCACGTTTAGTTTGAACTGTACTTGTTACTGTGCCGTCAACACTATCAACGTATCCGACTGAGTCATCTGCGTTACCGTCAACACCATCAGCACCAATACCATCGCCTAATGCGTGGTCATCTCTCATTGTAACTTTGAACGATACTACTGTTGGATTAGTTGTACTGTTTACTTTAGCATCTATTTTGTAATAGTTACTTGCATATGAACCTGAACCATACTTGCTATACATTTGTACATAAGATGTTGTTAGTTCATAAAAGCCTTTACCTGCACTTGTTCCTGTTGAACCTGAACTTGTTAAGTTGTTTAAATTAAATGTCAATGTTCCCATTGCACTTAATAGTGATGTCCAGTTAGCATTCTGAGAACCAATTGTTCCTGCACTACTACCTGATGTACCACCTGACCTTGAAGCAGTAAATAGTACTTCACCGCCTGCGTTAAAAAATCCTCTACAATGTGCTTCACTACTAAATGAATGTGTAAATTCATGTGTAACTTCTGGAGTACCTGAACTACCCCAAGCAGTTGTTCTAGATGTTGTACCTGAAGCATCAGTAGTTAAACTGCCACCTGGTACACTTAGTCTTGCATCAAACAAAGTTTTTGTATCTTCCATTAAGTTACTCCAATCACTTGCTGTAATTGAATCACCTGCTGATTTATCTGTACTACTTGATGAATACAAACTTTGTCCTAAAAATGTTGCTAAAGCCTGTGCCTCGTCCTGTAAGTTTTTGTAACCTTGTGACGTATTACTTGCACTAATTGTTTCGCCTGTTGCGGCATCTAAACTTAATGCAGTTTGGTTGTAACCATATGTACTACTAGCAGTATATGTGCCTAATGTTATGTCCGCCGGTGTTGCTAGTTGTCTACTTAAATTTGCAACCATGTTATCATAGTCTGCTGTACCAACTACATCACCTGTAACGACCTTAACCATATTAGTTCCGCCTGTTACTGTTAATGTTGCCCCTGATGCCATATTAATCTCCTACTTGAATATTACTACTATTTACCTATTTTACGCCAATAGCCGCTTCAATGACTCCTTCGTCACCGTCTAGTTTATCTTCTAATGACCTACCGATAATTGCTCTAGCATCGTATACGTCATCTTCACCTAATGCCCATGCAAGTCCAGGTACATCACTTGATACAAGTCTGTCACCTTTCTTAATTTTGCCAATTACATTAACTGGAACTCTTCCTGCTAGTGCTACTGGTAAACCATCTGATTCTGCATTCATTAAGTATGCTGGAGCAGTTGAAATAACACCAAATACGTTTGTATCCATATGTGATGTAGTTCCAGTTATTTCCATGTTACCACCAATAGCAACAACTGTGCCTGGTAGGTAGTCTGCATCTGCATTATATCGTTCCGCCAAATCCGCATACTGAGCCGAAGTAGCAACACCGTTAAAGTATTGTCCTGTAACGTTACCACTAAATGTTGCGGCAACACCGCCTGTAATTGTACCTGCATTAATACTTAAAGTGCCGTCTGTTAGTGTACTAACTGTAGCAGTACCTGTTAAGTTTGCTGTTGTACCATCGAATGTTGAACTGAATACTGTACCAAATTTAGTACCTGCATTACCAATGTTCTGTGAATTGTTTGCCGCTAATACTGTGCCTAATGTTTTGTTAGTTAATGTTTGAGCTGTTGCTAACTGTACTACTTGTCCTGAACTAGGATCAAATACTACTGAGCCACCAGCATTAACAAGGTTAGCATAAAGTCCTGCGTTTGTTAAATGGAATGTTCCTGATGCAACATTACTAATAAATGCTGTGTCAATTGGAGCACTACTTGAACCAAAACTTTCTACTGAAAGACCTGATATGCCACCACCGTTTGCTAGTGTGATATTTGAAACGTGTAAGTTATCGATAGGAGCCGCACTCTCACCAATATCTAATACTACGTTTGCGCCTGCTTTTTTAATGTATTGAGCTGTGTTGGAACTTGCGTCACCAACTTGAATTGTGTCAATGTATAATGTTGAGAATCTGTTACTGACATTACCAATTGTAACTGAGTCAGTAGTATCAGGCAATAATGCTGTTGAACCACTTCTAAATATTGTGGAAGCATTATAAGTTGAACCACTTATTTGAATTGAATTGGCTGTATCTGCCTGTTGAGCAACGTTTGCCAATGCAACCGCTGTACCGGCATATTTCTTTCTCAAGTTCATACCAGGTTTAATACTTGTACCTATACCATCTGTAGTATCATTTAATTCTGCAAAAATGGCTACGTCACCTAGTTCTTCTACTCTAGCCGCTGTAGTTGGATGTACTGTAAATGCCGCATGGTCACTGAATATTGCCATTATGGATTCACCGTTAGTGAAACCTGCTGTACCTGTACCATCACTTACATACATTAATGCAAGTACGGCTTTGTAAACACCAGTATCATCTGGTATATACATTGTTCTTATTCTTGATCCGTATTTTGTCGGACTACCAACGGAACTATCACTGGAGTATTCGTTTGATACTTTACCAGCATAACTGGCTTCTACAAAGCCACTACCGTTGTGTATTTTAATTTTGTCGTCAACTGTTGAGTAATAAGTTGTGCCACTTGCTACACCGCCGCTTGGTGCTGTTGCACTTACTGTTGCACTCATCCTTCTCCAACCTGAGCCGTCATAAACTCTCATAACTGACTCGTTCTTATCATACCAAATTTGACCAGTTAATAAAACTGAATCACTTGGTGCGGATGTACTGGCAAAGTTTTCTAAATGTCTAACTGCGTTTTGAACAAAATATTGTCCATAACCAGAAACATTACGTCCTACCAGTGCAACTGAAAACGAGGAGTTAACCTGACTTGCGGCTACATTAATGGTTTTAGAACCATCTGTATTTTGTACTGAATATGTCATTCTAATTTTCCTCTATTTAATTTAACTGTACTCTTACAGTATATATAATTTCTATTGTTCTATTCGCACTCTTTTGTACAGGGTGGAATATAACATGCGTAAGCATTGTGCTATCATTTGGATCAGCGGCATAACTTAGCAAACCTAATTCGTCAAAGATATACAAACCTTCGTTAGTTGTACTAGTATCAAATGTGTCCTGTCCACTAGGTTGATTATAACCTAACGTACAAGTAATTTTTAAATCAGTATAACTAGCACCAGGTATGATTTCAATCTTATCTGTTGCGGTGTTGTTACTTATAACTTTTTGATATGTCCTGCTGTATAATGTCGCACTATTTTCATAGGCTTCACTAACCCTTGGTGCTTTGTAAATTACTTTACCAGCAGAGTCAACTGATGTTGCTCCGTTACCAAAAGCCATATAATGAATGTATGCACCGGAGGCATTTGTTAAGGCATTTGCAATCATATTCGCCATGTTACCATAGTGAATAGCATTACGTTTGTTTACTAACTCTTCTTTAGTGTCTGCATCTCTAATTAAGATATGCCCTGACATTTTAATTCCGGCTTTATCATCCACTTTAGAATCCTTATTTTCCGTTTTATCTATGCTTTCGTTCATGTTGTTATTTATCACTTTTTGTTAAAATATGTTTTAATTCTAATCAAAATTCTGCATGAAGTCTATAATACTGGTATTTGCTTGTAAAACTGTACCCTTATCTGTTAAACTTATTGCATCTTTTAATCCTTGTTCTCCTGAATCCCAACCTGTTGCTTCATCTACGTCATGTAACAATACAGTTCCATCTGCAAACTCTGTTGGTATACTACCTGATGTGTCCCAACTTGCATCGTATCCTTGAAGTCTTACATTAGCACCACCACTTAAATCATCGTAGGTAATACCATAAGCAGTTAAACTACCACTTAGGTCCCAATTCTCATCTAGTGGGATTTGGTTATTGTAAATTTCTACAGGTTTAATCCAGTTATAATCTTCAGGGTCACGTGTTAATGAACCGTCTCCTGCTCTTAGTCTTATGTTCTCTGTTTCCTGTCCATTGTAAACACCTTCTCCTGAAGTTATTAATGTGTTAGGAGTTGTTCCTTTTGTTCCTCTGTGTATGCCACGTAATACATTATTAACAGTATCTCTTACTTCGTACTCTATTCTTTCTCCGTTAATCCATATTACTGCTCTACTAATACTTGTTGCTTCTGGTAACTTACCAGCATTTGTTACTAATATTTCATTGTCCCAAACATTTAAGTTACTGCTTAATGTTGTTAATGCTTCTACATTACGTCTGTAGTACTCAGTACTACCAAATAAATCAGCAAACATTATGTATCTAGTATCGGTACTAGCATCACTAATTTGTGTATTACCTTGTGTAGTAACATCTATAATTAATGTTTCTAACGGTTGTACTACTGCAAGTTCTTCTGGTCTTTCTGGACCGTAACTTGCTTTATTAAATGTTACACCATCAAATCCATATACAGTTTCATTATTAACTCTATAATTAACATTACCACTTGCTGTTTCACTGAATACACCAATGTAGTTGTCTACATTAACTTCTCTATCATATAATCCACTATCCCAGGAGTAAGTATCAAATCCTCTTGTATCTGTATAGAAGTATGTGCTATGCTCACCTGGAACTTCATCTGTAAATCTTTGTGCATCTAAAGTCTCACCTTGGAATGTAGCATGTACTTTACTTTTAACTAAATCTGTTACAACTTTTAAGTTTCCATTTTCAATAAGGTTTGTTATGATGCTTACGTTTTGCATTATGTCTGCATTTGCACTAGCACCAGTTCCGTAAATTGTATCTACAACTGTTGTAATATTACTTCTTACATCTGGATTAAACTTCCATATTCTTTCTGCGGCACTCCAGTTTGGGCTTCTTACGTTTGCAATATTAACATCGCTATTTGATTCAATGTTTACAATGTTTATAGCAATACTTGTATTAAGTGTTTCTAATGAAGGATCAAAACCGTCAAAGTATTTAAGGTGAATCTTGTCTCCATTTTCAGGAATTCCTACTGCTGGATTCTTAGTCATGTCTTTTTCGAATGTTAGGAAGCCGTTAGTTGTATCTACAATATAGTTAGTAACTGTAGTTGAATTACCTTCACTTGTTTGAGGTATTAATCTGTTATTAACAAACACTTGTAGTCTGTTTACATCTTCTACATTAATATCAAAACTAAACTCATGAGCAGTACCGTCACCAATTAGTTGTTGTGTCTTACCACCACTACTGTTTTTAAACATATCTGATTTAACTCTGTCAAATACAATTTGTGTATTGGCTTGTCTTATTGCGGCATTACTGCTAATAAATCCTGAGTACTGTTTATCTGTATCTCTAATTAATACATCTGCTGGTACAGTATCTTCTAATACTCTAACTGTTTTACTTTCCTCATCATAGTAAGGAGGTCTATCAAAGTCTGTTGTATTACCTACTAAGTTTTCAACAGGTGCTTGTTTAATATCACTATAGTTTCTAATTTTACTACTGTAAGGTTTAACTTCATTAAAGTAACTAATTGCTTTATCAAAGTTATCAACCTTAAATCCTTTAAATGGTATAAGGTCAGTTTCTTGTTTAACAATTTTCAAGTATGTTGTTTTAAATGCCCAATCCAATTCGCCTTGTTCTGCGTATGCATGTTTAAGCATTTTAAAGAAGAACTTATTCCATTGTATTGAATATGTATTGATAAACACATACTTGTACAATGCATATAATATATCTCTTAATTCATTACCAAATGTTAATGTTTGTCCATCTTTCCAAACTGCATCAGGGAATTTAACAGTTTCATTTTCCATTGCAATTAGTTTAAATGTATCAGTCTTTTTGCTGTACTCGTATAAACTAAATCTAGTATCATCTTTTTTCTGTACTTGAATTATACTTTTATCTAATACGTTTTTCAGCAACTGAAACTGTTTTGTATCAGTTACTTTTCTTAATGGTTTGTAATCATCGTTGTAGTACAATGTTTGATTTGTTGTAGCATCTGTTCTTAATATTTCATACCAATTAACTGTAGTTAAATGTGGTGTACTTGTAGGTAAGTATGTTCTCCATTCTAAGAACGTACTATCCATTTTAAGTTCTGCAAATATTTCATTAAGTGCTTCTTGCATTTGCTTTCTTGCTTTCTTAAGGTCTTTAAACATTGTTTGTCTAGGTCTAAATTTAGAACCAAAACGTTCTGCTTCACTTAAACCTTTTGCAGGTACAACTTCATCTATTGCATTATATCCTGCCAAACTGTCTATTAGTTTAATACTTAAATTGTCTGGTATAGTAACATCAGTGTCACCTTCTCCAGCAAGTCCCCACGAAGTATGTTTTGTACTTGCTTCTGTGTCTTTACGTTTAAAGTTTACACTAACAATACTGTCTTCTGTTTTAATCAAACTACCTAGTGTATTAACAACCATACTGTCTGGACTTACTAATCCAATGTATGGAATACGTTGACTTTCTGGACTAACAATTAATCTTTCTAAATCAGCAATACTTCTGCTTTTTCCTGCATTTGCTCTGGCTGTATCATTTACTGTTGTTAATCCGCCAACCCAGAAGTAGTATAATGTTTCTACTTTACCTGATTTTGCATTTGCTCTATTTTCTGTTGTATATTCGTTTGTTACTGTAAAGCCTTCACCGTCATATAAACTTGGAGGCGTTAAACTTTCAACCCATTCAACAATATTAATAACACTACCTGGCATCATACTGCCCCAATTAATTGCTCTTTCTTGGTTATTATATCCGTTAGTTGCGTATGTTCCTGCCCCTTGCTCGTACCATTGATATCTAACGTTATTGGTATTCCACCATCTACGTCCTATCTGTTTGCTACCCCATTCTGCTTTTGCTTCCTCATATACTACAGGATCTAAATCACTAGTGAAGTCTATTTCTTTTTGTATAAACCCTGGCAATATACCTTTGAATGGATCGTATATATCTATGTCAAATTCTTTTTCTGCTGATGCATTATCGTATGTAAACACGTCAGTTAAGAACTTAGTGTCTACTAATTTTTCTTGATGTCTAACAACTGTATTACTTTCTAAGTATGCCCAACCGTTTGTGTCATAGTTGTCAACCCAAATATTTGCCATTGTGGCTACGTTTGCTGGTGTAGTACTATATCTTAAACTAGATAATGTAAGTGCTGTAATTTTTTTATCATCTCCACCGCTAATAATAACATCTTCATTTAATAAACTTCTTAAGTCATATTCCCATACTGCACCATTTAGGATATTAGTTAAGTTATCGTTACTCATATGTAAATTAAAGTCGCCTTGACCATCACCATCAATATCTACTTCAAATCTAATACCTCTACCATCGCCACTGATACCATCACCGTATCCTCCACCTGAACCTGCATCTGTTATGGTAGGTACAACTGGATTATCTGTATTATATTGTCCTGGAGATATTCCAAATAAGTCTAGCACACCAGGGTTCATTGAATCACCGAACTCTAATCCGCCAATTCCATTACCGTCTATAACTAGTGCTGGTCTACCGTCATCGCCAATTTCTATTCCTGCTGTATACATTGGGTTTCCATCAGGACCATATGGTGGATAGTCATTTAATAAATCTGCAAAATTTTCTTCTGGTGACTTGGCTTTTACTATACCTTCTTTAAGTCCGAATGCATTTACGGCATTACCTTTACCTGAACAGTCTGGTATTGCTCTTGCTGTTAAGAACACTCTAGCACCTTTACCATTACCTCTAGGAACTCCGCCTGATCCATGTGTAC
>Ga0181388_1000218_pt1 | contig 19719 bp, 20 predicted proteins | sample 11SPOviralmetaG_FD_130120 | JGI IMG/M metagenome (GOLD analysis project Ga0181388, IMG submission 130120) | Marine viral communities from the oligotrophic San Pedro Time Series (SPOT) site, San Pedro Channel, CA, USA - 11 SPOT_SRF_2010-05-17 | ecosystem: Environmental > Aquatic > Marine > Strait...
AAAATAAAAGTAATAGCAAGTAATTGGATAAACGAAAGACTCGAAAAGGGTAAAGAAGAATACGATGACGAACTAAATGTAAATGATGGTCGTGATTGGATTAAAGAAGCTAAAGAAGAACTAACTGATGCCGTTGTTTATATGGCAGCATTTGAATTGCAAAATGAAGGCTTATTAAAAGTGATAAATGAGCTTAAAAATGAAAACAACGCTTTAAAAGAAGATGTTGCTGTGCTTAAAAACAGAGAAAATGCATTAGACATGTCAAAAGAAAATACAGATGTGCTTAACGACGTAAACTTTCTTCAAGACGAATTGGAAACTCTTGATAGCGTAGTAGATGATGTAATAAGTGCTTTAAGCAATTTAGTTGATTCAATAAACAGTAAACAAAAATGACATTAGTTCTTATAGGTTATTTATTAGGAGCTCTCATGTGGTACATAATAGGCAAATATGTAATGGAGATATACTATAATGATAAGACCGACTAAAACCAACATCAAAAAGATGTTTTCACAACACAATATCCAAATAGGTAGTAACGCTATGGATATGATAGAGCAAGAAATGATGTTTCTTTGTCAAAGAATGGCAAAGAGATGTGTAGAAGGTAATATAAAACGATTAACACCAGAAATGTTCTGGGTAGCAATGGGGAATTATAATGAGTCATCTAATTGAAAATATGTTTTCAGTAAAAGAAACACCTTGGCACAAACTAGGTCATGTCCTAGATACGCCACCAACGATAGAAGAAGCAATAGAACTAGCAGGTATGAATTGGGAAGTTCAAAAAGTTCCTACTTATTACAATCGCTTTGAAAATAATGACATGTCTAAAAAAGATACTGGTCATTTTGTAACAATGAGAAAAGATACAGGCAATGTAATAGGTAATGTAGGAGAACGTTATGAAATCTTACAGAACTACGAAGCTTTTGCTCCATTTGAAGTAATTACTGATTATGGATACACGATTGAAACTGCTGGTGTTATTGATAGTGGTAAAAAAGTATGGATATTAGCTAAAACTCCAACTGAATACATGGTTGGTGACGATAAGGTGCTTGATTATATCCTTATGTACACTAGTCACGATGGTAGTTCAGGTAGTTGTTTTAGAGATGTTCAAATTAGAGTTGTATGTAATAATACATTACAAGCTTCGCTTAGAGGTAAAACTAATTTTGAATATAAACTAAGACATACTGCAAGTATTGGCAATAGAGTTAGAAGCTTAGCTAATAACATAGAGAAACGTGACGGAAACGTAAAGCTGGCTATAGATAAAATGAATATTATGCATGATACTCCAATGGATGAGACTATGCTTGAAATGTACATCGAATCTGTAATGCCATTCTTAAAGAACAGACATCTTGTTTCTTCTCCTGAGTTAGGTGTGATAAGAAGAAATAAAGCTTTGCCAGTGTTTAACACAATTAAACAGTTATTTCATACTGGTGAAGGTAATAAAGGTCAAACAGTTTGGGACGGTTATAATGCCGTAACTGAATACCATGACCACAATAAAATACATAAAGACTGGGTAAAAGGAACTCAGTTTGGAAGTTCGTATAAATACAAAAAAGATGCTTTTGAAGTAGCTACGAGGGTTGCGGAGCAAAGCACACAATATAACATGAGAGGTAACGCTTAATGAAAGAAATGATTAATCCTGAACACCCGTATCAATTATACACTGATAACTTTGAAAATAGTGTAGAAGAACTTGGTACAGGCGCTTATTCTGCTGCATATCTATCTTGGTCTATTTGTTGGGATAAAATGAAACAACTTTATCCTACTGCAAGACACGAAATGGTTCCTTACACTATAGGCGATAAGGTTTACATGGGTTGCTATGCACCAGATGGAAGTCTAATGGTTCATTGTAAAATATTCTACGAAACCCCTGATGGTAATGAATATGTACACAATGAGTATTTAGCTGTTCGTGATAAAAGGAAAAACGCAATGGCTACTCCTAACTCAGCTGAAATAGAAAACACTTATAGGCGTGCTTTAGCTAAAGGTGTATCTACTTTAACTGGCTTTGGTTTAAGCTTGTGGACAAATGAAGATATAAAAGAAATTAAAAATCCACCCGTTTTAGCTGAACCTGTGTTCTTAACAGGGAATAAACCATTGCCTGGAATGACTACTATCGATCAACAAGTTATTTTAGAACGATACATGACTGATAAACATACGACTGATGCTGATGTTAAAAGAATCAAGAAGATGAAGAAAGAAAAATGGATAACAGTAAGTAAAGCTGAAACTGAACTTATTATAGCTGATATCAATATAGGGAGACAAAATTCAATGGAATTAGCAAAATTGAAAAAGATAGCCCTAAAAAGTATCAAAGATAATAAAGCTTTAACTAGCGATCAGAAAAAAGCAACAGAAGTAGCTCTTAAAGGAATGACAACTCACGATCAAGTGACTGTTTTAATTGAAAAAGTAAACAACATGGAGGTTAAATAATGGGATTTGGAAAGATAGAAGAACAAATCGTATCAAATGATAGTAAGTATACTAAGGGTGTATATATTGAAAAAGCTAGAATAATAGAAGCTGTAAATATGCCGACACAAGAATGGTGTGATTGTAACATGTTTGTAAGATGTGCAGACTTAGAAAAGACGGGACAAGATGGTGAACCTTTCAAGTATGCATTTTACTTATCTGGTAAACACGAAAAAGATAGAGGCTCTATTACAGGTTGGGGTAAAATTGGTAAAGTAGACGGCGGTAACCCTAGCGAAAATATTGCCAGAATGCTAACAGTAATTGGATGCGATCTTAATGCATATCAAACTATCAATGAAGATGGTTCATTTTCTGATGAATTATTAGCTGATATGCTTACTCGTAAAATTGCAATGATTCGTTACGAGTCTAGTGGTCAGTATCCAAAAACGATTCACACTTGGAAGTTTGGACATCCAGATGATGAAAACGTAGACGCAGATTTACGTTTTTATTTTGATACAAAATTAGAAAAAGGGCAACCTAAAGACTATGCGTATCTCAATAGATCAACTGTTCAAACTAGCAAACTTAACAACATGTTAGAGAATGTTGGGCCTAGTCAGACATCTAGCATTGATGGTGTAGAAAAGTTGGATTTCTTGAAATAGAATGGCTTTCAATTTTTCTAAAGTGCTAAATAGAGTTAATGGTACACAAGGGCGTGGCAGAAATGTCATGCTCTTGGACTTTCTACTTACAAAGAAAGGTACAGATATAGGTAATCATGTTATACAGTTTGATGCAATTCAATACATAAGAACAGTTTATGGCGATCCAATAACGCCAGATTCTGCAAGTAGGATATGGAGAAAATTGCGTGAAGAGTATAAAGATAACAAAGAAAGTTCTCAAATTCATAAAGCTGGTCTTAGCGTTGTAGAGTTTAAGAAGAAAGATAGTCCTCAAAAATACTTTAAAATTGGAGAGTCCTATTAATAGCGATATAAGGATGGTAGAAGTTGCAACTGGTCATGTGTCAAATCGTCACCAAGTTATTTTACTAGAAGATGTTAAAAATTACATTTTCCCTCCTGAACAAAAAACAGAATCGTATCATAGCTGGTATCAATTTGACGAGCAACTAGAGCAACATATAAAAGCTACTGGTACAATTCAAGGATATAACGGAGTTTACTATGTTAATCGCATTATACTGGATTATGATGTCAAAGATTTATCTGATGATAATCTTTATAATGCTGTAAGGTTCTTAGTAGAAACTGATATGGTTTCAGATCTCGGTATAAAACCTGAACATATATTAATATGGTTTAGTGGTACTGGTTTTCATATAGAGATTCCTGACTTATTTGGTTTCCCTCCTTCTGTTTCATTGCCTGGAATAGTTAAGCAGACTTTAAGTTCTATTTTTCCTGATTGTGACGTTATTTATGACGGAGCTAGGTTAATTAGAGCAAATTTTTCTTTTAATACTAAAAAAGGAAATTTTAAAGTTCCGTTTACTTACGACGAATTCATGTCAACAGATATGTCTAAAATTCAACGTAAGTCCAGTTCTTTGAACGATGGAAATAAAGAAATTGGCATAGTTAACAAAGTCTATAAGTCTTGGGTAAACGTAGACTCTTATTTAAAAGAGTTTATAAAATATCCTGAACTAAGTGTAGCAAAGCAAACCACAGTTAGAAGTGATTTTAAAATTGATAGCAATAATGTAGTTACTTGCATGCAATCAGTTTTAGGTGCACCTCCTCCTGTTGGTGAACGTAATGATACTATGATGCGTATTGCTTCATGGATGAGACGAAATGGAATGCCATTATCTGTAGTTGAACATACGCTAACAGAATGGTCTGGTTTACCTAAAGAAGCACAGCGCACTGCTGCTAGAACTTTTGAAGAAAAGTACGAGTATAGCTGTAGTGATTACGTTATGTCTAAACATTGTAAACCTAATTGCATTTATTTCAAACATAAGGACTTCAACCTCAATATAGTAAATCCTAAAGACATGGAAATCAATTATAAAGAATTCATGGCTAAAGATTTTACGAATATGGCTTTCAATTTCGCAGATATTTACCAGATGGATCGGGACTTTTGGGTCTTTCCTGGCGAATTAGTTATAGTGACAGGAAGCACTGGTCTAGGTAAATCTACTTGGGTTATGAATCTTGTAGCAAAGTTAACAAAAATGACAACATTGTTTTTATCTTTAGAAAACAGTTTTCATTTAACGTTTAGACGCTTTGTTCAAATGACTCATAGCATGAGTAAAGCTGAAGTTATGAAAGAGTATAGAGGGCCAAAGCAAGGAAAGCTAGTATTAAGTAGTTCTAAAAAGAAAGAGAACTATTACGAAGCTTTTAAGCATATTCATGTTCTTTGCGAAGCACCTGAGTTATCAAAGTTAACAGAAACAATAGCTCGTATTAAACCAAAATTAGTAGTTGTTGATACTACTGATATGGTTTATGTAAAAGGAATACATGACGAAATAGGCAAAATGAATGAAATAATAAATGGACTTAAAGCTACAGCTCAAAGTCAAGAATGTATCATTATTGCTGTTCATCATGTAAACAAACAAGCTATGCACGATGGAGTTACTACGATAACTAGCTTAAAAGGTACAACTAATGTTGTTCAAAAAGCTGATAAGGTTCTAGTCTTAAATGGAGAGAACAATGAAGATATACGTTCCCTTCATTCAGAAAAAGCTAGAGACGATGGTAATATGAAAATCATGTTTAATTTCGATAAAAGAGACATGACTTTTAAGCAAATAGGTTCTCATTCACAATTCGTAAAAAAGGAAGACGATGGCGATATTAAAGATAAATAAAAACAGTAGTAAAGATAGTAGAAGCTTGAGGATGACGTTCTTATGGTTATTCCACTTTGAAGGAGGCATACATTCATTAAATGGAATGCACTTTAATGCTGGAATAGGCTTAGGGCCATGTGAAGTTTCAATGTCTTTACATAATTGGGATAAATGGAAATGAGTTACGCAATAACAAACGATAAAAATGTAGTAGAAGTCGGAGATTATGTCTTTTGCTACAGGCTTAATAAAAATGCATTTCAAATAAAATCAGTTAAAAATCATGGACGTAAAGCAAAATTGTTACTTCAAAGTGAAAAAACAAATAAAACATTTGAAGATATTGCTGCTTTAGACTGCTATTTAGCGATGCATACAACATGGATAAAAGAAAACTATGAGAAAGATAAAAGAACCAATACCCACTAGTTTTGATTTAATTCAATCTATCGAATATATCTGGGGCGCTTTACGCTGTTACAGAGAAGATTGTATATCAGGTAATGAATACGATGAAGAATGGGATGACATTACAACTAGTATGCATTGGATAACTGAAGCACTTGACTTAGAGCTAGTGGAAGGAAATTACTGTGAAAAAAGAGATTAAAGTTGGTGATTGGGTAACGTTTAAATCAGACATAGAACAAGTTGGTAAAGTTGTACAAATATATAAAGAAGGAAAAAACATTATGTATACTTTATCATCAGATGACACTTATGGTTTTGACGGAGATTATCTTAACGGAGAAACTCTTGTTCAAATGGAAGCTAAAAGGTGTTTTAAATGAGTAGCCCAAGTAAACAAAAAGGTAATCGTTTCGAAAATGAGTTGGTAGCCCTTGCTAAAGAGCAGGGGTTATCAGGTCAACGAGCATGGGGTTCCAATGGCAGGTCTATGGGAAAACATGAAGAAGTTGATTGCATGATAGAAGAATATACAGTTCAAGCTAAGCGTAGAAAGTCTATTGCTAAGTTTTTGAAATGTGAACATACAGACGTAGTGGCATTTAGAGAAGATAGAGGTGAAACTCTCATTCTACTGCCATTCAATAAATGGTTAGACATGATAAAGCAGATAAAAGGAATTGATGAAAAATAAGTTATCTAAAACTTGGAAAATTGAATATAGAAAGAATCTAGAAATGTGGGTAGAAAATGACTACAAGTCAATATTCATAGCTGATTGTGATTCAACTGTTCCAAAAGATAAAAGAAAAATAAACCTAGAGATAGCAATAAAAATATGTGACAAACTAAATGAGGTAAACCCATATGATTAAAAATAAAATGAAACCAATTGACGTAATAGGTTCGTTGTTAGAATGGACTTTTCAAGATAGCGGCAAAGTTGACGATTTACTAGAAACAGGTAACTACACAGTAAAAGACTTAAATGACGCTTATGATTTAATGTGGGGTTTACTAATAAAAGAAGCTGAACTAAGGAGCAAGTAAATGCAAAATAAAGAAAATGCACTTCTATTTAAAGAATTAGAAGAATTGCAAGAACAAAATCACAAAGACTATGATTTGTTAAAAGAGCAACGTTTAACAATATCTTATCTGAAAGAAGAAGTCGAGTATTTAACTAAAAAACTCGAAAAAGCAAAAATTGATTCTTTTATGGAAGACAATGGAGCAAAATACTAATGCCTAAGTTAGAATTTGTAAAGCCCGTATTTGACATTGACACTTATTTTAAAATAGCAGATGAACTGATACATTCAGATAATCTCGAATTAGAAGAAGTAGGTAGGACAATGAGAAAAGTTTACGCTAATAAAATGGCTGAAACTGAATACAGAGAACAAGATAGTTACGCTAATGATGCAGAATGCAAAACAGGCGTTTGTGATTAAATGATTTTAGGGAGTGTGCAGCTCAGGAAAAAAGTATGACAAATATTTGTACCCGATTACTGGTTGGCGCTAAGTAAAGATTTGTATGCTCCCTAAATAAACTACGAGAATAACATGTATATAATAACAATAGCAGATTGGATAAGTAGTTTTTTTCTTATAAGCATTTCTACTTTGGTTTTAGGAGCAGGTATACTGCTTTTAATTCATAATATAAATCTTATAGGAAGAATGATAGATAACAGATTTAATAATAAACCACAGGAGTTAGAATGAATGTCGATTTACGCTATTATTGGGAATCTATTTTTAGCGTAGAATACTTTCCTTACTGGGAATTTTCTATGTTAATGATATTATTTTTATTAGTAAGAGTCATATTAAGACTGGACAATCTTGATAAGAAATTAAATTAGTTTTAAAAAATTAAGGAGGATTCGGACTGCTATGTATACGCAATCCTTAAACACATACCATCTGAGCAGAGACTGGGTATGTATCCTAATAATTTTTAAACATTAAATAAAAGGAAATAAATGAAAGGCTCGTCTAAAAAGACGAGTGGGTATTATGAATACAGAGAAAAGAATAGGGCTAAATTAAGAGACTTAATCTATTTTCTGGGCGAAGATTGGATCGACATAGGTGTTTTAGGGAATGAAATGAATACTGAACGCTGGAAATTAATAGCAACTAGTGCTTACCAGCCTAAAAAATGTGATGTTTGTAAAAAGTATTGGCATACTTGTTTAGATAATGCAAAGAAAAAATCTAGCGAATATCTTTTAGAAAGTATTTTTGGGAATATACCTATTGAATTGGAAACATGTACGAATTGTTTATTTTAAATAAAAATCCTCTATATCATCTATTAATAAGGGGGCGTAATGCTGTTCCGTAACTTTTACGCTACTATGTCCCAGTAATTTACTTACTTGAAAAATAGGTACTCCATCTTTTATTAAATTTAAACCAAATGTTCTGCGTAAATCATGGAACCTTGCATCTAGTATTCCTAACCTTCTAGTTTCTTTTAAAAACTTCTGGGATATATAACCAACTTTGTAATCCCATAACTTTTCTTGCTCCATTAGTAATGCCCTGGCTTGAGAGTTTAATTTTATATACCGTATTCCACTTTTACCATTTACTTTAACTCTAGACGGCTCTATTTCATGTGGCTTTAAAGAATTTATCTCTCCTCTTCTAGCTCCTGTATAATAAGCAAACTTTAAAAATGAGCAAAAATTGTCATCTTGAAATTCATTAAAAATAATATTTAATTCCCTGCTGCTAAAAACTCGTGTTCTTCCTTGTTTCTTATTTACTTTCATTACTTCAACATTAGTTGTGTAGCCTTTTGATGTACCCCAATTTAAACAAGCATTAATTCTAGTCTTATATCCTCTTTGTGTTTCTTTGTTATCTGGTAATTTGCGTGTAAGAGAAAAACTGTTCAAAACATACTTAGAGGTTTCTCTTGAACTGTCAGCCCACTTACTATTTACCTCTTTGTCATTTAAATAGAGTTTAACCAATTCAGGAAAAGTTTTAAACTTAGTTTTATTTACAGGTGCGTAATGTTGTAGTAACGCTTGATATTCTAAAGCAGGTAATAGTTTATTGGCATTCTTTATATTTTTTGTATAAGCAGGTACTACAATTCGATTGCCATTGATTCTTTTTCTATAAAATATATTTCCGTAAGTATCTTTCCATAAGTTGGATTTTAAACGCATGTTTTAGCTCCTTTTGGGCAGTAATATGGCAGTAAAGGAATATAGCTAACATTAGCAGTGAGTAATTTATAGACGAGTGGGCGATGAGAGATTCGAACTCCCGACACCTGCGGTGTAAACGCAGTTAATGACCGTAAATAAGCATTGCCACACTAGATACATTCCACTTTATATTATTAATATAAGCTTTGTATCTAATATATGTGAAGTAAAATTTTTATTCTTCTTCTTGTAGTAATTCTACTGCTGGAATGCCACCTAAGAATAAGTTCTCTTTTATTTTAGAAGCATCTTTTGGCGATACTGTTTTAAGTTGTTTTTCTAAATCGTCTAAAAACCCAAAACCTAAGTCAGGTCTATTTGGATCAGATGCCCCTCTAGCTAATCTTAATTTTTCAACTAAAGCGTTATGGATGTCAACAGTTCCTCTTGCTGATCTAGACGTCAATTTAGGATTTCCAATATCTATTAAAGACTGAAAAGTAAAAGGTGAACTTACTTTATCTCCTGTCATTTTATAAAGCCTAGCTGGTTTAGGGTCTAACCTTACTGCTGATTTTAATGGCCCTAATCCTAAAAACTTCTGTTTCATTTCTACAGGAATGTCTCCTTTAAATAAATCTTGCAAAAACTTTTCTCGACCTTGGAATTTATATCCATTCCTCGATAAAAGGTCTTCGTATAATTTAAAAGTCCTACCCATTTCATATTGTTTATAAAAAGGGTCAGATTTAGTGTCTTCTAAAAATTCTATTCTATTAAAAAGTCCTTTAGTACCTCTATTGTTTAAATTGCCCATAAAACTTATATCAAAACCACGAGCTCCTCCTGGCGTTAACCCTACGTTCATTAAACGTTCAATTTTATTATCGCCTACATATTTTTTTATAATTTCCATTGCTTCTCCCAGATTTTGAGCTGTAATCTGCATTTTCCCACCCTTGTGAGCCTTATCTGGAAAATCTATATCAGTCATAGGGACATTCATATCTGCGTATTGTAAAGGTTCACCTGCTCCCTTCCAACCTAAATTGCCAAACCCTTTTACATTATCAATAGGTTCCTCTAAAACATCAGGTCTTATTCTTTGCTCTAAAAATGGAGCGTCTATACCTTCAGTATTTTTTAATATTTCTTGAAATTCTTCTGTAGTAATATTTTCAATTTGTTTTGTTTCGGGATTATATATTTTTTGATTTTTTCTTGATTCTATAAACTGCTCAACTACATCACCTTTTGGATTATTTGCAAATCGCTTAGGAAGAACTATAGATTCTTTAGGGTTATATATTTTAGTTTTAGGTGGAGTATATATATAGTAACTCTCTATTTTTTTAGTCTTAGGATTAAAAATGTTTTTAAATGCTTTTGAACCTAATGCAGCTACCCCACCAGCTAAAACACCAGCTACTCCACTACCTTTTGCTTCTCCTATTCCACTTGCTACTGTTTCTACAGCCAAATCCCCTACTCCAGTAGGCATTAACGAAAGTAATCCATTATTTACAGGGGAAGGTTCAGGGTTATTTCCTTCTTTATCATATAAAACTTCATATCTACGAGCTTCATCTTTAGGCACAAGTTCACCACTAGCATTATATTTACCAGTAGACCAAGCCTGTTTTTTATTACTAGGCAGACTATTAGGAGTGATTCCTATTTGTTTTAATAAATACGATAATACTTGTTGTTCGTTCAATTTATTCCTCGTCGTTTTTCTTTCTTGATTTTCTTAGCTTTGAGCCTAGCTTATGCACAGGTATACCTAGCATATTTTCTGCAAACATTTCAGGTGCATCGTAAGTTTTATAAAGACTTCTAGCTAACCTTCCAAAGGGATACATTGTATGTATATAATAATTAGTTAAGCGATCATAATCCCCATTAATCATTGCTGTCATTGCTGGCATCCATAATCTATGTACAGGTGCTGTTACTACTTGTAATGGCGCTAAAGCTGGATGAGGATAAGAGCTAAAAAAAGCATTTTCTCTTTCTTCAGGATCACCAAACAGCCAATCTGAAGTATCTTGTAAATAAGACAATGGCGGTGGCAATATGCTATCAAAAACAGATGCTACAAATATATTAGCTAACCCCATAACTGTTAAATCTAACGTAATAGCCCTTCGTAGCCTGTCCATTGATTTTGCATCAGTCATACCATATCTTTTAGCTTTTTTTACTAAATCTTTTCTAAAAACAATAGAGTTCCACATAAAAGGTTGAAATCTTGTGAGCATTTTACCCATTGCAGAAGTAGAAATTTCAGGTCTCCTTACGTTATGGTATAAAAACTGAGTTGCTTCTACTCCTTTAAGGGCGTGTTTTATTAAATATGGATTATCAAATTTCATATCTGGTATAAATTGACCGTAAGTTTCTCTAGCTGCTAAATAATGAGCTAAGTAAGAGTCTGCCCTTAATAAGGTTTCAGATGATCTCATAAAATAACCACCAGTAGAAACTATAGAATCAAAAACTTTGTGTTTTTTAGCTACTCCCGCCCAAGTTGATTCACTATAATTAGGATTCTTACTTGCAATACCCGCCATTTCTCTAATAAAAGGCATTAATTTTTGCACAGATAAAGATTTATCCATCGAAGCCTCTGTAACATAGAAAGATTCTAACGCTCCATGCTCACTTATTAATCTATATATACCATTCCTATCTGTTATTCTAGTTCCATCTTTAAGCCTAGCACCCTTAAACACATTATTTAAAAGCCATTTAGTATTTTTGGCGTTAACAAAATGCCTCATTCCATTGTTAGATAATGTATTTTGCGATCCACCTAATATGTTACCTAAAGCTGTTTTAGGATGAGATAATAAAGAAATAAGAGACATTTTTGCTTCAAAATTGCCAATGTTTGTAAGAGTTCTATGTAAAACTCTAGCCCTGGCTCTTTCTGAAGTAGGTAGCTCTCCTATAAAAGGAAGTTTAGGTGCGTCTGACGTACCAAATTGTTTCTTCCAAAACTTAGGCCTAGGAATAGAATATTTTTTTAATAAACCTTGAGACTTTACGTTCATCCAGTCTATCATGTTTTGATCTGTTATTTTATATGTAAAGTTTTTTACTTTAATATCTTTAACAATAGGCATTTTATTAGCTTGCTTTCTAAGCCAAGATGTAGGAAGGTAATCTGCTAAATAAACATCAATTCCATTACTTCTTTTCTTAGCTAAATCGTCAATAAGTTTTTCTTTATAGCTTTCAACTTTTTTTATCAGCTGATATTCGCCTTCTTGTATTTGCCCTGTTTTATCTTGTTTTTCTTTAGCCTTATCATAAGCTTTTTTGTTATTGTCTATGTAGTTAGATACTCTTCTTATTTGCACTTCATTTAAACCTAAATAACTTAATGGTATTGTTTTACCAAAGCCCATTTGACCCGTTATATAGTCTTTTAAATGCATACCCCACTCTACCTTAGCTTCATTTGGGACGTTATCGAGCTTTTTATACTTATCAATAACTCTTTTACCCATTATACTTAACAAATTATTAAAATAAGCATTTGTCCAATTTTTTGTATAATTAGTTAAAACATCTGAAGAATAACTAAAGAAAGGCATTGGGATTTCTCCTCTTGCTTGCCCCGAGCCTGGCTTCATTTGGTTTGCTATTTCTTTAGTTTTTTGCTGAGTTTTTCTATATTCATAATTCAAAACATCTACTGCATATTCGCTGTGATGTAAACTATTCTCTAAAGCTGAGCTAGTAAACATCTGAAAATCTTCATTTTGTCTTTGTAGGTAATAATCTTTTAATAATTTTTCATTCTTCCAGCCAAATTTTTGTTCTTTAATACTAGGTTTTTTACCTACCCCTAAAGCCAATTCTAATTCACGACGCTTAGGTTTATATTTCAATGGCATTTTATAATCGCCTGTATCTTTGTATTTACCATTTTTAGATATGCTGTTAAACAAATTATCTAAAGCCATAGATAGGTTTTGTTGCTGTTCCATTATGTAAGGGTTTAACTTTTTTACATCGTGCATCATTTGAGGAAAATAGAACCCTTCTATTTGACCTGTAGCTTTAAATTTAGTTTTTTCGTTAGCCCTGTAAGACTGCCTTGCCTCTACTAGTTCTTCTCTAGTTAATTTTCTATTACCTACAGTTTTATTTCTTAAAAATTCCTCTAGCACTATTTCATACTGAACACGATTCATTAGCTCTACACTAAAAGGGTTGTTTCTATTGCCCATAAATTGACTGAATTTGCTATCGCCTTCAGCTGCAAGCTCGACAGTTTTTTTATAAAAATTTTCAATATCAAATGCACCATCTTTATCAAATCGTATTATATCATGTAAGGATATCTCCATTGATCCCATTTTTGGAGCTTTATCATCTATTTTTTTAAAATCAATCTTTGTCCACTTGCCTTTAGAGTTAAGCATTCCAGCCCCAATCCAAGATTCATACATTTCAGTTTGCATATAGTTACTGAGCTGATCTGTAATATTTTTAATTAGCTCATTACCTGAAACTTTAACTGTTTCTCCTTCTCTAGTTATGCTGTATATTTTTTCATCAGTTGCAAGACGATCTATCATTTCTTTACTTGATGCTAACTCTTCTTGGTAAAACTCTTTTCTTCCTTCAATTTTATTGGGATTATTGGCATTCCCTTTTTTAATTGCAATTTCAAATAGTTGATTAAAAAGATTAACTCCATCAGGTAAAGACTCTACTTCATTCTTAATAGATATATTATCAAATAAATTCTCAACTAAAGCATTAGCTGTAGCGTCGTTAAATCTTCTTATACTATTTGAAGCTTTAGCAGCATAAGTCATAGCACTCATGGGAATGGAAATAGAAGCTTCTCCTATTCTGCCATCTATTTTTTTATATGGAACAACCATTTTGTAAATATTGGACATATCCTGATTGTTCATTTTTTCACCAACTGAATACGGGAATATGAATTTATTTCTAGTTTGATATTTCATATTCTTAGCACCAGCCTCTACTATTTCTTTTAAAAATCTGTCAAAATTTCTTAAATCTTGAGGTGTTGCGTCTCTTATGCTTGTGCTTCCTGTAAAACTACCTTCGGCTTTCATTAATGTGTATAAATCTTCAATGTAAAGAGTTGTCATATCAGTATTATCTTTTAGTAATGTTCGTTTAATACTAGGCAATACTTTTTCGACAATATCTTTAGGAAGATTTAAACTTTTTGTATCAATTTTTTGATTAGAAAGTCTATCAATTTTTAAAGCTTCATTTAATTTATTTTCTGTATGTATTCGTTCTTCATAACGGTTTTCAGGTACATCTTTTTTAACAATTTCCTCTACAGGTGTAAGTGTTATATTCGAGACATCTTTCTGTAGCTCCGTTTTGTTTTTAATGGTATTTAAAAGGTCAAATGCGTCCGCATATCCCTTCATAAAGCCCTTTTTTACATGATTTGGTATAGCAGTAAGATCCCACACAAATCGGGGCGTACTCGTCATATTATAATGTTTATTAAAATTACTTGTTACTTGGCTTAACCATGCATGTGTTTTTGTTTTTTCTACTTTTGTGGTTTTTGGGTCTGTTTCTTTAGCTGCATTTAGCCTGGCATTGTATTTACTTTCTTCTTGCTTTAGCTGAACTTCAAGTTCTTTAAATCTAGCTTTTTCTTTTTTCATTTGAGGTCTTAGACTGCTTAATAGTTGAGTGTAGAAATAGTCTAAAGCGACCTCTGGCTTTATTCCTAAGTTTTTAGATTTCTCAGTGATGATTTCAACGTATTCATATATTTTTTTATTAGCAGAATCTTGATTTTCAAAAACAGGAATTTCTTTTCGTACATGGTCTCTTCTAAAAAAACTTTTTATACTTTCAGCATATCCTGCTATTTCTTTTCTTAATACAGCAGATTCATTTTGAGCTTCTGATCTAAATTGAGTTGTATCAAAAATAGAATATTCTTCATTAGCTCCTTTTTCTAAAGTTTTTACTTCTTTTATAATTTTGTTAACATCATTTTTATGTCGTGAAAAAGTTACTGTTTCAGCTTGATTTAATTTTTCACCATTTAGAAGTTTCATTGCAACTGAATTAATAGCTCTTAAATTTTTATCTGTACCTTTTAAAGATTTACCTGCCATACCTATTGCACTTTTTAATCTTCTACCAGCTTGCAATAAAGCTATGGCACTCCATTGATCGTAAGAATCATTAATAATAAAATCTCTTTCTAAAGCAGGATCATGTCTAGTTATCCAACTTTCTTTAGTATTAGCTTCGCTTACAACTTCAGTAGGACTATACATTTTATCAAAAGCTGCTTGCAATTCCTTTGAAGGCAGTAATCCGTTTTGTCCCTCAAATATAAAATCAGCATAAGCTTGTTTAGAGTCATCTGATCTCACTACCCCAAGTTTTAAACTTTTTTTATTTTCAGAATACATATTTGTTTCATATTCAGGAAAATTCTTTTTCATAAAATCATGTATTTGCTTGTAATCAACGCTAAATCGGCTATTCTGAACAGTAAGTCTATTTCGTACTGCCATTCTCCTTACTTCTGCGTCGTTCATCATATTGCGAGTAATAAACTTTATGTTCTTTTTTAATGCTTTAAAATTGAAGTTTCTTAGGGGGTTTATATCTAAGTTATTATTTTTCATATGAGAAGCTATCGTTAGAATTGAACTCATATGTCTTGGGTTTATTTGAGTATTAGCTAATGTTTCTTGGACTTCTTGAGCACTCCAGTTTTTTTTGTTTTTATGGTCGTAACCATACAATTTAGTATTTATATCGTATAAATATCCGTATTCTGAAGAGTTTCTAAGTTTATCAAACGTAGCAATTTCACTAATTGATTCTTTTGTTTTTTCACTAAAATTCCCAGCTTCTAAATCGTCAAAAGAAGTTCTTTTATCTGCTTTAAAGCTATTTTCAGTTCGTTCAAATCTTAAATTAAAAAATGCGCTATTAAATAATATGTCTTGAACTTTTTTGGGATCAGCCATTCTAAAAAAATTAGCACTATCTGCTGTCCTACTAGAAGCCTCAACACCCATTACATAATACCCAGTTGGAGAGTTTAAATAGTCTAGGTTTGTTTCTCCTAGTAGCCTACCTATTTCATTTCCCTTAGAATCTTTAACAATTAGATTTAGGTCTCCACCATTGTTATTTATTACATCAGCTAATACCATATTCATAAATGATTTTGTATTAACTACAGTTCCCATACCTTGTTTACCGTTAAATGAACTTTGACCTGCTTTTCTTAATGCGCCTGGCGACCACTGGCTTAAAGGATTCTCTTCAACGTACATTTGCTCACTTATGCCATTTGCATTTTTTTCTTCATTATAGGAACTGTTAAAAATTTCGTTAAACTGCTTATCTTTATTGTCAAATAAATACTTTTCACCTGTTTTTTCGTCTACTCTTTCTAAAAAATCATCATTCCTTATTAAATCGTACATAAAGTCTTTAGGCATATTTTGATAAAAAAATACTTTATCGCCATCTACGTCAGCACCGTCAATATAAAAATGATCTCTAGCTCTCATATAAACGCCATAATCAGCCATTTTTACATCGTTTTCTACGAACCCGTCAAATAATAAAGCTCTTGTACCAGATACAGCATTAGACGGAACTCTCATTACCGCCAATAGAAGCTTTTGTCTCATCCTTCCCAATAAAACTTTATCTGGATTACTAGAGTTTTTTTCTTTTAAAAATAAATTATACCCTTCTTCAAGTGTTTTTTTCTGGCTATCTAACCACTTTATAGGCATATCTTTATGGGAGTGCCCTATCTTTACATGACCTACTTTTCTATTCTCAAGTTTTGAGCCATCCCAAAATTCATATTTTGTATTTTCTTTTATCCCTCCTGTTACAGCTTCCATTAAAGGGTCAACTCCCGCTACCCAACCAGAGCCACTTTCTCTCCATTTAGGCTGTGTAAATCTATTTAAACGATATTGGTGTACTGACCTTTCATATAAGTTCATATTTAAGACTTCAACCATAGGGTTATAGCCTGTCATCTCATAAAGTCTTTCAAATGAATTAGCGTATTCTGAAATTTCTCCAAAGTCATCAGAGGCAAGTAGTTTTTCTTGTTCCATTTGCCTTAACCCTTTAAATATTTCTTTATTTAGCTCTATGTGCAAGGGGTGGTTAGGGTCATTAACTATTTCAATTAAATGTTTATCGCTTATTTCTGACATTCTAAAGCTTTTAGGCATTGTAGTGTTTGGATTAACTTTTAAATCAGCCATATGCTTATTTGTTACATCGCTACCATTAATAGGAAAATCAAGCATAGCATCCATTATAGAATCAAAACCTGATCTAGACATTGTTAATGCGTCCATAAATGAATGCATTTGTTTTTTTATAGTAGTGGGCTTTGAGGCGTGTGAGTCATTATATACCCCATAATTAATTCTGAAATCTTTTACGGGCATTTTAAAATGTGGTTTATTGCCACTCATATTAAATGAAACATTCTTTTTATTAACTTTAGCGCCCATAGTATATGGTACTAAGCCTTTAGGCAAATGTTTAGCAGAAGAGGTTACAACAATCATAGAATTAGGCTCTTTCATGGCTTTATCGTAGCCTGATCTTGAAGGATGTATACCAGCCTTTATCATAAAAAGTTGTCCATTTATTTCTACAGCTACTTGAGGTTTTATATGAGAAGTAGATGCGTCTAATCCATTAGCTTCTACAAATGTTTTATATAATTCAGAGTGCATTACCACCCAACCATCAACTTTACTTCCCCAAGCTTTTTCTACAATTTTCCCATTTTCTAATACATTATAAGTTTCAGGTTTTAAAGTGTTTACCATCCTGTCCATTTTTCTTTTTAAACCAGATAAAAGAGTTGTTTCTGCGTCAACTACAAACACATTAATCTCTCCAGTGTCTTTTGTTATCTTGTTAAAGAGTTCAGGATTTTGCTTATAAGCATTTGTGGATGAAAATAAAGGTTCTCTTTTATTTCTTCCCGCTGCGTTTTTAAAGTTATAATTAGGCTCGTATAAATGATTAGATTTAAATGAGTCTTGCCATACTTTATCTAAAAATTTTATATCAGTAGGGTTCCACGCTTTAGGGTCAATCCCCATTGTTTCATACCAAATATCTCTATCGTATTCATATAAATGCCTAAGCTTTTTTGCTAGTTTTTTATCGCCATTACTTACTTTAAGAAATATTTCATCTAGAGAAGTTCTTTGTGTGTCTTTATGAAACTTATATACTCTTTCAGTTCCACCATCTTTTTTTGCTATTTTTAAATAAAATTCTCCTGGCTTTTTTAAATCGCCTTGCCTGTTGTATAACTGCTTTATCATATTAATCCAGTCAGAAGCGCTTGTCTCCGAAACATAACTTTCTGTTTCAAAGTCATAACGTAACTCATATGGTTTTACAGTATAGTGTTCGCCACCTTTACCTTTTTTTAACACTTCGCCAAACTCTAGAACTTTAACATCTCTACCCCACAAACCTTTGTCAACATTTATATCTTCATCTGCGGGTTTAGGTACTCTTGTTTTTAATAGCTTATTTAAAAAGTTTTTCTTATTTATGTTGGTTTTTTTACCCTTATCTACATCATAGCTTATTATAGGCCGTATTTCTTGTTGAGCTAACATATTAAATGTTTGGACTAATCCGTTTTTCATAGTTGCGTCAAACTCAATGCCTGGGAATGCTAATTTTATTTTATCTATAAATTCTTTTACATTGTATGGATTATACTTTTCAATTTTTTGATTATTATAAATATTAATTATTTCGCCCAAAACATCTTTCGAGTTGTAGTTTAAGCTTACAAGCTTGGGCTGTAGCTGAGTTAAAAACCTTCTTAGCATTGGCTCTGAGCTTATTTCAGGCTGAGATTCATTTAATCTTTCAGATGCAAAAATAATATCATCAGCTTCAGTAAGTATTTTTTCATATGGCTTATCTGTAAAGAAGTCTTCTATATGTTTTGTTAAAACTTCTGATTCACCATTTTTTAATCTAAATTTTTCTTCAGGGCTAAGTCTGTCAGTTATTTGTTTTGACTCAGGTGATTCTTTACCTGTAACTATTTGAGCGTATAAATTATCTTTTAAGGCATTTAAAGTATGATCTTTCTGTACCTCTTCTATTGTCCTATCTAAAGACTTAACTTTTGTTTCTAATATTTCTGTTTCTGTAGGCTCAGTTTTGATTAGTTCGTTTTTTTCGTTTAATTGTTCTTTTTTATTTGAATAAAGATCGTTTATAGCTGTTTCTTCGTTAATCTTTATCTTATCTCTAAGTGGACTTACTAAATCAGATAAAGCAGCTCCTGATTCAGTAATTTTTGTAACACCTTCTTTTACATTATTGTAATACTCGCCTAATCTATAATGGTGAAATTCTTTAACAATATTTTGAGATTCTAAAGATAGCTCGTCAAAGCCATGTTTTTTGTCTGTCATGCTTCTAAAGTCTTCTGCTGTTTTTAAAGGCATACCATCTTCGCCTTTTTTAGAAAACTTATTTATGTATTCATGTGCATTTTTTATCCCTACGCCTTGTGCTTGCCAGCCAAAGAATCCACCAAGTAAGTATTCATAAATTTGAACACTAGTAGGAGCCCCTTGAATAGTTGCCATACCACCTTGAAAGACGCTACCTCCAGCCATTGTCATAATTCTTACTTGATTTGCTTTAGTAAATTCACGAGAGTAATCAAATAAACGCTTCATTCCTTGTGATTTAATATTGAAATTAGAAGATTGAACCATTTTAC
>Ga0181388_1000222_pt1 | contig 19594 bp, 3 predicted proteins | sample 11SPOviralmetaG_FD_130120 | JGI IMG/M metagenome (GOLD analysis project Ga0181388, IMG submission 130120) | Marine viral communities from the oligotrophic San Pedro Time Series (SPOT) site, San Pedro Channel, CA, USA - 11 SPOT_SRF_2010-05-17 | ecosystem: Environmental > Aquatic > Marine > Strait...
GTACAAAGCATCAGCACCACTGAAGGTGTTATAGACTTCACAGGCGTGAATCTTTCCAACATCACAGTCAATTGGAATGATACTACAAATGCAAACTGGCTAGAACAGTTTACCGTGATTGTAAATGCGGCCTTGGACAACAGTCAGCGTTTTGGACGTCCTGGAAATGAACAAACAATACTTGGTGTTGACACTGAAGAATATGCAATTAATTTACTGCAAGGGTTTTTGCCGGTTATTCCGTTTACCAGTACAGTAAATGGCACTGCAATGAGTTTTGAAGCAGTGTGTGCAACGTCACAAAATAAAACATTTGTGTATGAACCATCACCAGCTCCAAATGGTGCATTTAATATTTTATATAGAAATGATAAACAAGGATATGCTAGTGCAAACACCGGCTACTTCTTTTTGTTTAAGCAAGGAAGTCTTCAAGACTTGGATTTTAACCTTGGAGAGCGTATAAGCAACAGAGTTGTAAACGTAAACATAGAAGGTATCAACAATGAGGATACATGGTTGTATCAACTTGATTCTCAAGGAAATATTGAGAACGAATGGGAATATGTTGAAAACATATACTCAGGTGCAGTTGAAGAACTAACTCCAGAACAACGTCGTTACTTTACAATAAGTTCTCGAACAAATGATCAAATCAATTTAAACTTTGGAGACGGTGTGTTCAGTAGCATACCAGTTGGTAGTTTTAGAACTTATGTACGTGCTAGTAACGGATTAAGTTATATTATCAATCAAGATGAGATGCAAAACGTTACTATCTCAATTGGCTATGTAAGTCGTACAGGAAGAAACGAAACACTTACTTTTACATGTGCATTAACACAACCAGTAAGCAATGCGGCCAACAGAGAAAACATTAACGACATTAAACAACGTGCTCCTGCAAGATACTACACACAAAACAGAATGGTCAACGGAGAAGACTACAATAATTTTCCATATACGCTTTATTCAACTATAATCAAGTCCAAGGCTGTTAATCGTAGCTCAATTGGTACTAGTAGATACTTGGATCTTGTTGATATCACTGGAAAATACTCTAGTACTAATATTTTTGCCAGCGATGGTTTGATATATGAAAACACTGCCGTTCCAAGTTTTACATTTACATTTGTTGATCAAAATGATATCACTGATGTTATTGTTAATCAAGTTGAACCTGTGTTAGCCAGTAGAGGTATGCAAGAGTTTTACTATGATAACTTTACACGCCCTGACCTAGCAACACTAAATTTAGCATGGAATCAAAGCACAACCAGTAACAATGAAACCACTGGATTTTTCAAATTTGTAGCAAGTGGAGCACCAGCACCAGTTGGTCCACAAGCAAGTGATAATAAACAATACATTGCACAAGGTGGACTTGTAAAATTTACACCACCTAGTGGACAATATTTTACTGCAACAAACAGACTTGCAGTTGGCTCCCCGACCTTGCCTGGAGATAAAACAGTATTATGGGCAACTGTAACTGCATTAGAACTAGACGGTACAAACTTTGGTGTTGGAAACAATGCTGATGGTACTGGACCAGTGACACTGAATAACTTTATACCAACCAATGCTATACCAACAGAGGTCATACCAAACTTTATTACCAACTTACCAACCAGCATTGAAACAACAATGCGTGAAAACATTGAATTGTACAGAAACTTTGGATTAGGGTACAACAACCTCACTGGTACTTGGTATGTTATTACTTCTACTAATATTAATAACGCAACAACATTCAGTTTAGTAAATGCACAAAACACGTCAGGCACAGGACTTGATAATTCATGGTTAGTCGACTTTACAACTGACGGCGTAACATACACTGTAAGTTCTCGTAGTTTACAACGTTTTTGGGCAAGTGTGCTAGAAACAAGATTCTTTTATGACGGAACACAAAAAGTTTATGATCCAAAAACAGGCACAGTGATAAATGACTTTATTAATGTGCTGAAAACAAACAATAAACCAGATGCAACTACAACGCTGAACAGTGACGAAGTACTAGACATCATTGATCAACCTGTTGAAACTGATGGGTTTGTTGATGACTTTAAAGTAAGAATCAGTTATAAAGATTCTGATAACGATGGTATACCAGACAATCCAGACTACTTTGAAACATTGGTTGCACCACTGGTCAATCCAAATACCAAAAGAATATTTTTACAACAGACTGTTGACTTTGATAATCTCGAAAGATATTTGCCATTGGCAGAAGGAGTTGTAATAGGATCAATTGCAACTAAAGATGCAATTGAATTGGTTAAAAGTGAATATCCAGATGCACAAGTTTTTTATGCATATACTGATAAAAAGTTTTACAAACTAACAGTTGACTATGAAGGTGTACGTACTATAGCCGAAGTCACCGGCTATGACACCTATGTAGGTAGACAAGGTTTGTACTTTCAATACAGACACAATGCGCCATTAAGCAGACGTATTGATCCAGGCACAACAAATATTATTGATCTATATCTGATAACACAATCTTATTATATTGCTTATCAGAACTACTTGCGTGATAGCACAGGCACTGTGACAGAGCCTGCAAAGCCAACTATCGACGAACTTACAACCAGTTATAGTACACTTGACCAGTACAAAATGATTTCAGATAACATTATTCTTAATAGTGTTACATTTAAGCCACTGTTTGGCACAAAAGCACCAGTAGAATTACAAGCATCAATTAAGTGTGTAAAAAATACATCAAGCACTGCCAGTGTAAGTGAAATTAAAAGTCAAGTAATAAGTGCAATGAACCAATATTTTACAATTGAAAATTGGGACTTTGGTGATACTTTTTTCTTTAGTGAGCTAAGTGCATACTTGCACGACAGACTAGGAAGTATCATAAGTTCAGTTGTGTTAGTACCAACTGATCCACTAAAAAGTTTTGGCGATCTTTACGAAATACGTTCTCAAGCAAATGAAATATTTGTTAATGCCGCAACAGTAAATGACGTGCAAATTATAGATGCACTTACTGGTAGCCAATTGCGTACTGCACCAAATAGCGGAGTAGTCTAATATGGCTAAGCGTATACGCTCAGAACAGTTCTTACCAGAAATATTTCAAACACCTGCAAACAAGCAGTTGTTGCGTAGTACACTTGACCAACTCACACAGAATCCAAAACTAAAGCCTACTGAAGGATACATTGGACGGAAGATAGGTCCTGGAGTTACTGCATCAGACAACTATGTACTTGAATCAACACAGACACGTAGCAATTATCAACTTGAACCAGGTGTGGTGCAAACCAACGATAACGGAACACAAGTACTGAATACTATAACCTATCCAGGAATAATAGATAGTTTAAATTTACAAGGTGCAGATACCACAAGGCATGATAGATTATTTGATAGTGAATACTATAGTTTTGACCCAATGGTTGACTATGACAAATATGTTAACTTTGGACAGTACTATTGGGTGCCAGCAGGACCAAACAGTGTAAGTGTTTTTGCAAACGCTATCCCTATAAGTGCAGACTATGATGTAAAGTATAAAAATACTGGCTACACATTTTCTGGTTATGCAGGCACACTACCCACAATCACACTTGCCAGAGAAGGTGCATACAACTTTAATGTCAGTGATAATGGACGTAACTTTTGGATACAATCACAACCTGGTACAAGTGGAGTATTAGCACAACAACCAAATCAAAGTTCAAGAGACGTATTAGGGGTAACGAACAACGGTGATGATGTTGGGACTGTTTCATTTAGCGTGCCAAGTAAAACTGCACAAAATTTTTACTTTACACTAAACGATGTTGGATCAACAGATCTTGTTGAAGACACACTGCAATTTAATCAAATCAACAACCAATTTGTTGATGTGTTTTTAGCCGCACACGGTGGCATCGACGGCATTACAGACTTACGCGACAGAACATTAATTTTTACAACAACAACCGATACTGGTTGGGAAACACTTACTCCATTTGATACAACATTGTTTGACCAAGACGATCCTGGTATACCAAATGCAGGATTTGACAACGGTGTAGCAATAGCAACCGATGCAGAGCGTTATGTGCAATGGAGAATTAGTTATAACTATGCAAATCCAACACGTCCTTTTATGGAACTTACAAAAGTAAAAGACATTGCAAATCTAAGTAAGACACTGATTGAATATGGCACAGACTATGCAGGCAAAACTTGGTACAAAAATGCAGAAGGAGTATTTGAACTACAACCTTTAATCACTGCAAATCTCGACATACTGTATTATCAAGATGCAAGTGATGAACTCAACTTTGGTGTAATTCGTGTTGTTGATCAAGCAAACATCTCAGATTTAAATGTTGACGAAGATATAGTTGGCAAAGCAAACTTTACATCACCAAATGGTGTGGTGTTTACCAATGGACTCAAGGTTGAATTTACTGGGCAAGTAGTACCGACAAGTTATCAAGGAAAAGAATACTACGTAGAAGGTGTTGGTACTGCAATAGAACTGTTGCCAGTTACTGATTTTGTCACTCCAGAAACTTACACTGTGAGTGCGAGTGTGCCTTATGACAGCTTGTCATTTGATGAAGGCGGGTACGACGCTACATCAAATGCTCCAACGGCACAAGACTACATGACAATAAATCGTGCCAGTATAGACTTGAATGCATGGACCAGAGGCAATCGTTGGTTCCATATAGATGTTTTAACAAACACTGCAATCTACAACAATGTTCCACTAGAAATAAACAATGATGCAAGAGCAAAGCGTCCAATACTGGAATTTAGAAAAAGTCTAAAACTTTTTAATTACGGAACAAAAGCCACAGAACCAGTTGATATAATAGATTTTGCACAAACCAATGCGTTTCAAAATGTTAACGGAAGCATAGGCTACAGTGTCGACGGATATACACTAATCGAAGGATCAAGAATTATTTTTGCAAACGACAGTGATCCTGAAGTAAAAAATAAAATTTATACTGTAAATTTTGTAGACTTTCAAGATAGTAGTGTGAAAACTATTGATCTACAAGCCGCCAGCCTTACATCACCTGAAGAACCAATTAATACAAATGTGGTTGTACTAAGTGGCACAACAGAACAAGGTAAAAGTTATTACTTTAATGGCACAACTTGGGTTTCTGGACAACAAAAAACTGATACAAATCAGCCACCATTGTTTGATGTATTTGATGAAAACGGATATAGTCTAAGCGACACGAGTGTGTATCCAAGCACAACGTTTGTTGGAACAAAAATATTCAGTTATGCAGTTGGTACTGGAACCACAGATAGTATTATTGACCAACCTTTAAAATACTTGAGCATAAGCAACGTTGGTGATATTGTGTTTGATAACAATTTGTATATAGACACATTTACCTATGTTAAAGACACTACTAGTTCAACACAAAAAATTGATACAGGAATCATTAGACAATACAATAGTATATCAACTTTTAATAAGTTGCTAGGTTGGCAAACACACTTTGACACAAATGTGCAACGTCAAAGTTTTACATTTGATTATGCTAGTGTGCCACTTGTATTAGATGTACCTGTAATTACAGATACTGCAAAAATTCCAGTTAAGGTTTTTGTAGAAGGCCAGTTTGTTCTACCAACAACCTATTCCTATGCAACTAATGCTGACAATGTTACAGTAATTACATTTAATGATAACGTAGTCGGCCAACCAGCAACGCAACCAGATTTTGGTGCAGTAGTTGAAGTACAAGTAATCAGTGATAGTGCAAGTACAATTGGTTTTTACACAATTCCAAGCAATTTAGAATCTAACCCGATGAACAAAAACAGCGAAGGGTTTACGCTTGGTACAATACGCACACATTATGAAAGTATCTGTCAAAATTTAGAAAACTTTACAGGTAAAATACATGGATCAAACAACATGCGTGATTTGGGTAATGTTGTGCCTTACGGAAACCTGATACTTCAACAGAGTTCGCCTGTAACAATGATGACACCATTTATAAATGGTAGAGATACAGAATTTTTCCGTGCATTAGAATTCAACAGCGAAGAGTATTCAAAAACTAAAAATAAAATCCTCGACTTTGTGGCTAACAATGATTGGTCTGGAAAAAGCACTGCAACAATTTTAGATAGTACACTGCTTAGTATCAATGCAGGCAAAAATTCAATGGCACCTTTTTATTGGACAGATGCAATACCAAGTGGTAATGATTACCAAACAACAACTTATACTTTTAGTCCGATAAGCACATACGTATTTGATACACTTTATTCTTATGATTTTACATCAGCAAATTACAATGGTATATTAGTCTATCTTACACCAAAAGCAACTGGCGTGCAAACCATACTAATTGGTGATGGTGAAGAATATACAGTTGCAACAGATGGGCCACGTATTACAATTGATAGTACAAAAATTACACTTGTTGATGGTGATATTATAACGATCCGAGAATATACTGCAACATATGGCAGTTACATTCCGGCAACTCCTAGTATGCTTGGATTGTATCCGGTATACATGCCACAATCGTTTGTTGATAACACATACATCACACCAACAACAGTGATACAAGGACATGATGGTAGTTTAACTGTTGCATGGGAGACAGGTGATTACAGAAATGATGTGTTGCTTGAATTAGAAAAACGTATATACAATAATATTAAAATTAATACTGCTGAAAAATACGATCCACCATTACGTGCAAGTGATGTCATACCTGGACAGTTTAGGACAACCAACTACACACTAACTGAAATAAACAATATTTTAAATGTGAGCTTTTTAGCATGGGTTGGTGCAAGTAGAGTAACTTACAAAGACCAAACATATGATGCTGATAATCAATTTACATGGAACTATAGCAACAGTGAAAACAGATTAGATGATGATCCACTATTGGGATTTTGGCGTGGCATATATTTTGATCTATACGATACTGATAGCCCACACACTCGTCCTTGGGAAATGGTTGGACTAAGTGTTAAGCCAGCATGGTGGAATACAAAATACGGTCCGGCTCCGTATACATCAGGAAACCTTGTTTTATGGAACGACATGGCCAATGGTATTATTGCATATCCAACAGGCGATGTTGTAGTAGAGCAATATAAACGTCCACAACTGCTGGACTGTTTACCAACAGATTCACAAGGAAACCTTGTTTCTCCTATGCAAAGCATAGTTGGTAGTTATGATTCTAACAGTTTTGTAAAGAGTTGGGTTGCAGGTGATTATGCTCCAACTCAAACTGCTTGGAGAAGAAGCAGTTATTATCCATTTGCGATACAAAGACTGTTAGCTCTATGCGAGCCAGCAAAGTATTTCAGTTTATTTGCAGATAGAGACTTATACAAATACAACACTGACTATTATCAGTACTTGTACAACGATAGATTTAGAATTGATCCATCGCAGATAGTTGTCTACGGAGATGGCACAAGCAAAAACAGTTATATTAACTTTGTTGTTGATTACAATAAACTATCAGGAGTTGATAGTACACTGCTGGTTACCAATAAACTGAAAAATCTTGATGTTAGATTGTGCTATAGAATGGGAAGTTTTTCAGATAAATCATACTTGAAAATTTTTAGCGAAAAGTCTTCACCAAATAGTTTAAACAGTAGTTTGTTACTACCTGATGAAAGTTACAAATTATTTCTATACCAAAATCCAAGTTTTGCAGAAGTACAATACAGTGCCGTTACTGTGCAAAAAACAAGTACCGGATATGCAGTTGCTGGATATAGTAAAACTAAACCTTACTTTAACATTTTACAGAGTATACCAACTGGCAAGTATACCACAATAGAAGTTAACGGGCAAACCAGTAGAATAAGCAACAGTTACAGTAATAACATTGTACAGGTACCATACGGCTATGTGTTTTCAAGCACCAATGCAGTGGTAGACTTTCTAAATAGTTACGGAGCCTACTTAGAACAATCAGGCCTACAGTTCAGCACACAGGAAAATGATACCATTGTTAATTGGACACAGATGGCACGTGAATTTTTATACTGGGTAGGGCAAAGTTGGACAGTTGGTAGTATTATTAATCTCAATGCAGCGGCAAACGTGTTACAATTGAATCGTCCATTTGCAGTGGTAGAAAGTTTACAAAACGAAAACATTAATGATATCATGCTCGATCAAAACTTTGAACCATTGTTTGGCAAAGATTATGCAGTTGAGAGACTAGATAATGAATTAAAACTTGTTGGACTGAATAATCAAACATTTAGTTTTTTAAATGCTAGGTTTACAAGTTATGAACATATAATTGTATTTGACAACACAAGTATCTTTAACGATTTGATATACAATCCAGTAACTGGTGCTCGACAAAACAGATTATTAATTGATGGAAACACTGTCTTTGACTGGAACGGGACATTAGACGCACAAGGTTTTATACTAAACCAAGACAATATTCAAGAATGGGTACCAAACCAGTCCTATACAAAAGGACAAATTGTATTGTACAAGGAAGCGTACTGGAGTGCTTCAAAGATTTTGCCACCCAATCCAGAATTTGTTTTTATTGATTGGATAAAAAGCGATTATGCAAAAATACAAACAGGCTTGTTACCAAACTTAGCAACTAAAGCAGATGCACAAAGAGAAAACTACGATATTCATACTGCAAATCTAGAAAGCGATAGCACACTGTTAGGCTTAGGTCTTATAGGTTTCCGTCCAAGACAGTATATGCAAAATCTCAATCTTGATGATATTTCCCAAGCAGGGCTATACTCACAGTTCTTGGGAACAAAAGGCACTATCACAGCCGCCGAGCAGTTCAAGTCAGCAAATCTTGGCAAAGAAGAAGCAGAATATGAGATTAGAGAAAACTGGGCGATATTACGAGGCATATATGGTGCTAACGCCAATAGAAGTTACTTTGAGTTACGTTTAGACGAAAGCAAACTGCTTGGAAATCCAAATACTGTAGGAGTTATTGAACCAGGTGATGTTACAACTGCCAATCAAGAAATACTTGTTGATGATATTTGGAAACAAAGTTATAAAATCACCAATAAAAATATTTTACCAACAGTTAGTGCAATACCAGAAGATGTTGCTTTACCAACTGCTGGTTATGTAAATTTTGATGATGTTGATATAAAAGTTTTTAACTATGATGATCTTACAAATGTGGTTGCAAATTTAGATAGTATTGCTATTGGCACAAACATTTGGGTTGCAAAAGCAAATCCATATGACTGGAACATTTATAGAAACAATTTAGTAAATGCAACCATAACCACAGTTACTGATAACTTAGATGACACTTGTACAGTTCTGTTTGATAGGCCGCACGGACTTTTAAAAGATGCTAGAATTGTTGTCAAATTTTTTAGTGCTGAAGTAGATGGTGCGTACATAATAAGCACTGTACCAAGTTTGAGTACCATCACTATTCCTCTTAGCCTCACTGGAGAAACTGTGTCACTAACAGGAACTGGACTTGTGTTGACACTTGAAAGTGTACGTTTTGCACAGGCTAGTGATGTAGTGAATGCAAGTTTTGCAAATAACATTGTAGCAGGCAATCAAGCATGGGTAGACGACTACGGCGATGGTAATTGGGCAGTGCTGGAAAAGATAAACCCATTTGGCACTGCTACTGAATTAGACGCAGATACACCAATAGAAAATGATTTATATGGTACTTCAATTGAACAAGGGCTGATTGGACAAGGACTAGCCATTGGTGCTCCTGGACACTCCAGTGGCAAGGGCGGAATTTACTGTTATAATAAATCAGATACGAACACCTATCAAGAAGCAACTATAATGATCCCAACTGCAACTGGATTTGTTGGAACCGGCACAAGTTTAAGTGTAGGTAACAATGAACGTATAGTAGCAGGAGCACCTGCTAGTGATAGTAACAAAGGTTATGCAGTTGGCATTAGACGTAATAGCGATAACGGTGAATTTACACAGACACAATTATTCAATGCAGGTACAAACAACGCAGATAAATTTGGACAAAGCGTTGCAGTAAGTGATGACGAACGTTGGTTATATATTTCAGCACCTACTGCTACAACTGATAGCAAATATATTCATGCATATCAACAGATTAAAATACAGAGTCAAACACTTAGATTTACTGGCGATGCTACAACAACAGATTATATTATTACCGGCACAATTGTTGTAAGTTCTCTTAACGCTACTGCACAAACACAAATAGCAGTAACTAGAAACAACATAGCACAAACTGCTGGCAGTGATTACACTGTACAAACAAGTGGCACAAATCAAGTAGTGCGATTTGCAACTGCACCAAACGAAAATGATGTGATAAGAATTACCCGACGTCAAGGTGTAACCTATCTTCCTAGTGGGCTAACAACTGCATTCAGTACTGCAACATTGTTTACAGTGGATGACATTTATAGTTTTGCAGTGTATTATAACGGTGCTCTACTACGTCCAATACATGATTACACGTTTGCAGGAACCACAGTAACATTGGTCAGTGGAATCAGTTCTGGGACACTCTTAATAGATTCAAAAACCTATTGGGATTTTGTTGGAAACATTACACTTAGTGGCGGTGCAGGAGACTTAATTGGTGAAAGTATTGCAACAACAACTGATGGTAGACAACTTGTAATTGGCGCACCAGGACAAAATGTAGGTGCAACAGTTGATGCTGGTAAAACTTACATTTATGATAGAAGTGTTGAGCGTTTTCAAGTAACTACGGCAAGCACCACAACACAAGCATTTACAACAACAGATACACCAGTTGGTTTACCAACTGTTACAGTAAACGGAACCTATCTAGTGCCAACTAATAATGCAAATGGTGCACAATATACAGATAGCGGAACTACAATTACAATTGGAACTGCAACTAATCCTTACACACTAAACATAGGTGACATTGTAGAAGTCGAAACTAATAACTTTCGTTTAATACAAACAATTAATTCACCAACTGTCGGTGAAACATACAACTTTGGCCAAGTGGTCGACATGTGTAGTACAAATTGTAGTCTTTATGTTGCGGAACCAAACGATAGCACTATTACACCAGAAGGCGGTAGTGTTGATAGATGGATAAATCAAAACAGACTGTTTGGAACTATAACAGGTACTGCAACTAATCCAACACTTACTGCCACTGACAGTATTAGAATTAACAACTATTACGTAACACTTACAGGTACTACTGTCGCAAGTTTGGTCACTGACATTACCACGCAAGATATACCAAACGTTACTGCCACTGAAGTTGGAGGTGCATTACAGATTACATTAATAGATGTACAAGCAGGAGAAGCGTATATTAAACTGCAGGTAGCACCTGGTGCTGGTACTGCATTCAGTGACCTCGGACTGACTCCATTTGTACATTCACAAACCATTGTATCACCTGTTGTTCAAAGTTATTCACACTTTGGACAAAGCATTAAAATTGACAGCACTGCTACAACATTAATTGTAGGTGCACCTGATGCTACTGCAAATCTACCAACTACATTTGATACTGATACAACTTACTTTGATAGCAAAAGCACACAACTTCTCGATCCACTTACAGAATCAGGTGTTGCATACACATACAATTATTTGCCTGCTGCCAACGCAAGTGCAACTAATCCAGGCAAGTTTGTTTTTGGACAACAGATTTATGATACTAGCATGGTTAGTTTTGACAAATTTGGTACTGCCGTTGATTATTATGATGGTGTGTTACTTGTGGGTGCTCCAAATGATGACCTAAATGATAGTTCTGGAGATTTTGGAAGAGTTACACAACTAGTTAATGCAAACAAAGAAAGTGCATGGAAAATAAAATACAATCAGCAACCGATTGTTAATAGCAGGTTACTGAATTCTGTGTTTACGTATAATAAAATAAGCAATGAAGTTAATACATATTTAGATTTTATTGATCCATTACAAGGAAAAATACTAGGTGCTGCAAGTGCTAATATTAACTACACCGGCGGAATTGATCCAGCGGCCTACAACACAGGCACAGTTAATAACTTTGGTTCGCAATGGCGAGATGAGTATTTAGGACACTTTTGGTGGGATCTAAGCACAGTAAGATTTATAGACTATCATCAAGATACCATAGAATACAAAGCAAGACGTTGGGGACAATTGTTTCCAGGTTCTTCTGTAGACATATATCAATGGACAAAACAAAGTGTTGCACCTGCTGACTATACTGGCGAAGGTACTGTGTTTAGCACAACTAGTTTCGTGGTTACTAGCGAACTAGATAGTGCAGGAACATTTGTTACCAATTACTATTACTGGGTAAAAGGATTAACCGCAGTACCAACTGGTAAGACACTTAGTTCTAATGCAATTACACAATACATTACTGATCCAAGATCAAGTGGTGTAGCATACAGTGCGGCTCTTAGCCAAAGCACAATTGGTTTGTATAATGTTAGAGATCAATTGGTTGCAAAAGACACTATATTGCATGTAGAGTTTGATAAAACTGAAAACACAGATGCAGTACATAGTGAATACGATCTTATTACCACAAACAATCCAAACAGTTTTTTAGGTACAGGACTTTATAGAAAATTTCTTGACAGTTTTTGCGGAACTGATACACTAGGCAATAATGTTCCAGATCCGACACTTTCACCAGCTGACAAATATGGTGTGAGTTTTCGACCAAGACAAAGTTTTTTTGTAAATCGTTTTCTTGCCTTAGAAAATTATATGGTCCGTGCAAATAGGATTTTAAAACAGTATCCAATTAGCGAGGATAAAAGTTTTAAATTATTAAACAGTGAAGATCCTGAGCCAACTAGTGTAAGTGGATTGTGGGATAAACGTGTTTTAACCTATGCTGAACTCACCTATCAAGATTTAAGACAAGTGCCGGTTGGATATAATTATTTGGTAGCAAGTGATAGTACGCAGGAAGGTTTGTGGACAATCTATACTGTGATCGCCGGGCCAACTTTACAATTAGCAAGGGTGCAAAATTATGATACCAAACAGTACTGGAGTTATGTAGATTGGTTTGGTGTAAATGCAGATGGCACAACCTATAGTAGTGCAAATGCAAGTACATACGAAGTAGAAGTATACAGTAATCTACTTGCACTCGAAGATGTGCCAAATGAATCATGGGCTACTGTACAATCAAATAGTTTTGGCAAAAAAGAAGTATATCAGTATAGCACAACAACCACTGAGTGGACAAGAGTTTTCTTAGAGGATGGTACTATTGCAGTTGACCAGACAGTTTGGGATTATTCAGTTGGCAACTTTGGATTTGACGTAGAGGCATTTGATGCACAAAGATTCGCTCAAGCACCTGATGTTGAAACAAGACAAATACTGAAAGCACTCAATGAAGAAATATTCACAAACGAACTACAAATATTTAGAAATGAACTGCTTATTTTAACGTTTGAGTATATCATGTCAGAGCAGTCTGCTCCAGATTGGTTAATGAAAACAAGTTTAATTGATGTCAATCATAAGATACGTGATTTAGTTGAATATCCAATTTTTAAAAGAGACAATCAAGATTTTGTAAGTCAATACATTGAAGAAGTAAAACCATATCATGTGCAGGTAAGAGAGTTTAATCTACGCTATGAAGGTGAAGACACTTATAATGGTAGCGTAACTGATTTTGATCTGCCAGCATATTACGATGCCGAACTCAATCAATTTGTTTCACCAATCCTTGATGACAGTGAATTTCCAAAATCACTTAGTGCTTTGCCTAGTACTTCAAGTATATGGAGTACATTTCCTTGGAGTCAATGGTTTAACAATTATAAACTAATTGTAAAAAGCGTTACAGTATTAAATGGAGGAAGTGGCTATACAGTAGCTCCTCAGGTTGTTGTAACAGGCGATGCTACAACACAAGCAACCTTTCAAGCAACTGTAAACACAGCAGGTGAAGTTACAGGTATTAGTGTGGTAACTGCAGGCAGTGGATATATTACAACTCCAACACTTACTATTTCAGGCGGCAACGGCACAGGAGCAACTGCGGTTGTAAAGCTCGAGCCTCAACAAGTGCGTGACTTTTTAACAACAGTAAAATATGATAGAATCACATACACAAGTCAAGTAAAAGATTGGACTGCTAATACTGCTTATATTGCTGGCGAAATGGTAAGGTATCCTGTGCCAACAGTTGGAGTAGTAAATGTTACTTTACCAGAAGTATACAGTGTAACTGCAAACTTTACAAGTGGTGCAACATTTGATCCAGAAAAATATACAAAAGTTGATCAAGCAACACTTGACGGTGCTGACAGGACTATTGGTTTGTATACACCAGAGCCAAATGAACCTGGTAGAGAACTTGCACAGGTAATGACTGGAATTGATTATCCTGGTGTACAGGTCGAAGGTCCAGACTTTAATCAGAATACAGGCTATGATGTAGGAAACTTTGATATAAATCCATATGACAACATAGACTTTGGTCCTGAAGGATTACCGACCTACGATCCTGCAATATTAGATGTAATTTACGAAAGCGAATTCACTGACACATATCTTGGTACAAGAGCAACTGACATCAATGTTGTTGGCGGAGCCTTTATTGACACATACAGTTCACATGCACCAGAAGAACTAATACCAGGCAGTGAATTTGACACACTTGATTTAAAAGTTTTTACACGTCCAGGCAGTGATTGGAGCAACGATGGACACGGCTTTGACATTGCTACAATAAACGTGGTGTTCAACGGCGCAGGAACCACATTAGACTTTACCAGTGCAATGTTACATCCAGTTGGTGTACAGGTGATAGATATTACCACTGGCACTGTTACACCGCATACTGCATACACTATTGACTGGGTAAACAAAGTTGTAACACTTGGTGCAACTATGCCAAGTGCAGTAGGCAACAGTATTGCAGTAAAAGTTTATGGTATAGGTGGTGGATCACAAATTTACAAAGAAAGTATTGTTGGCACAGATGTTGTGAGCAACGTAGCAACTATTCCTGTTGTGTTTAGTCAAATACATGAAATGGTAATTTTTGTTAACGGTGCAGTAATTACAGATTACACATTTGCCGCAAGTGGTAGTTTTGCAACTGCAATAACATTTGACAGTGCCTATGGTGCAAATGATTGGATTACGTTTGTTGCACTAGGTACAACTACACCAACACAGTATTCATGGAGTACACCATTAGTACAGTATATCACATATGATGGTTCTAGTTTACTTGATGCTCTTACAAATGACTTAGGTGGTACAAATCAAGCCAATATGGTTGTTACTCGCGAAGGGCAAAGACTACGTCCACCAGAAGGTATAGAGTACACTGGTGATGGTTCAAGTGCTGGTCCATATTATATAAGCACAACTGGCCTAAGCAATCAAGCTATTGTATCTGATAATGATGTATTGGTGTATGTTGATAATGTAAGAAAAAATTTAGCAGTTGACTGGAACCTAAGTGCATGGGACGGATCAAGTGATAGATATGTAGAATTTACTACTGGAAGTATGCCGCCTGCAAACTCTGATATTAAAATTTTTACAACCACTGAATCAGATTATATACTGCTTGGCGATCAACTAGATTTACGTGTTAGTGCGGCTGCCAATGCACAGTTTGGAGTGTACACTTACAATGATACTGCACAACAAAATATATTAACAAAAGTATTTGTTGGACCAACAACGACTGGCGTAACAACAGGAGATTCATATGATGAAGTACCATATGATAGTGCAGAGTTTGACAAAACAATTGGTACAACTATTGACACAAATAACTTTGCACTTGGCAGACTAGTAACAAGTCCTGAAAGACTTGTAGTTACACTTAATGGTTTCTACATTGAACAAACAGAATACAGTTTGTCTACTGACGCAAACAATAAAACAACTTTAATTTTGGATAGAGCTATTTTAAATGCCGCTGATGTGTTAGCAGTAACAATGACAACGAACACAGTTGTGCCAAACAGTTTAAATTTTAGAATATTCCAAGATATGCTTGGTAATCAAAAATTATTGAGACTGAGTAATAAAAACACTACAGAATTAGTAGCACCGTTATCAATGATTGATGCTGAAATATATGTCAAAGATGCAAGTAAACTAAGTGAACCTGATTTAGATAACAATATTTTTGGACAACTTATAGTCGGTGGTGAACGAATTACATACAGAGTGAGAGACTTAGGCAATAATACTGTTAGCGATCTCAGACGTGGTACTGCAGGCACAGGAGTCTATGCACATGCAACAGGAACCAGTGTAAGCGACGTAGGCCCAGGTGAACAACTTCCTGCAACATATCAACAAAAAACAACAACTGATAAAACAAATGTTGGTGATGGTACAACTACTAGATTTACAACAAGCATAATAGTACCAACTGGCTTAGACAGTACTGAACTTGCTGAATCAATCACAGTCACAGTTGCTGGTACAGTGCTTGTACCAGACACTGATTACACAATCACTGCAACAGATAGTGCGTTTACAGAAGTAACACTTACAACACCACCACTTGCAAATGTGGAAGTTTGGTTTAGTCAAGTTACTGCTAAAGTGATGTACGCACAAGGCAGTGGTACTGCAAGTAACGGCATACCGTTGCAAGATCAGACTACACCGGCGGTGTTATTTCTTAAGAGTTAAAACCCAGGTTAATTAGTAAGGTAAATACAGTATGGAACAAGATAAGAACAATGAGGCCATAGTGGATCAAGAAGAAGAAAAACGTCCAAACGAAGCAGGGCAACTTGCCATCAGCGGACATATCAAAATATTTGACCCCAACAGTGGTGAAGTCATTGTGGACAAACGCAATGCAATACATTATGAAAATATTTCTCAAAGTATTGCAAACAGTCTTGCAAATAAAGCAATTGGACAGATTTATAGTATGAGTTTTGGCAATGGCGGTAGCAGTGTTGATCCAACTGGAGTTATTACATATTTGCCACCAAACACAACTGGACAAAATGCTAACTTGTACAATCCGACCTATAGTAAAGTAGTAGATGATAACAGCAGTGCTAATACAGATACTAGCAGTAACAATCTTACAATAACACACACGACAGGTAAAGTATATTCAGATATACTAGTAAGCTGTTTATTAGACTATGGTGAGCCAAGCGGACAACAAGCGTTTGATAATTCAACAGATTTTAACGGTGATTATGTATTTGATGAACTGGGTTTAAAAACCTGGAACGGAAGTGCAACCGACCTTAGATTGATAACACATGTTATCTTTCACCCTGTTCAAAAATCACTGAACAGGCAGATACAAATTGATTATACAGTTCGTATACAAACATTAACTAACCTTAGTGCAACATAAATACACTTAGGAAACGGAGTAAAATAAAATGTCATATACCATTAACTTAACAGATGGTACAATTTTTGCAGTAGTTGCGGATGGTACTATCAATACCGACTCAAGCCAAACGTTAGTTGGAAAAAACTACGCTGGTTACGGTGAGTTCTTAGATGAGAACTTCATGCGTTTACTTGAAAATGCTGCCAACACAACTGCACCAGGTGCTCCACTTACAGGACAACTTTGGTACGATAAAACAAATAACATATTAAAGTGTTATAACGGAACAATTTTTAAAAGTATATCAGGAGCAATTGCATCAACAAGTCAACCAACTTCAAACGTTGCTGGTGACTTATGGTTTGATACCACAAACGATCAATTAAAAGCATACAACGGCTCAAGTTTTATTACAATTGGTCCAAGTTTTACAAGTGGTGAAGGAACTTCAGGTGCTATTGTAACAACCATAACAGATAACGTTGCAAGTGATCACGTTGTTGTTCAAATGTTTGTAAACAATACTATTGTTAGCATATTCTCAAAAGACGCTACGTTTACTCCGGCAGCGGCAGTATCAGGATTTGCAACAATTGGTCCAGGTTTGAACATGAGTACCACAGTATCTAATGCAGTGTTTAACGGAACCGCAACAAATGCAGATACATTAGATACATTGAATTCAACTTCATTTATGAGATCAGATGCAGCCACAAGCAACAACACAAGTATTAGTGTACTTTCAGACACAGGTTTATTTGTTGGTGCTGACAGTGATGCAAAATTATCAGTAAGTGGTACAAATATTACACTAGCCAACCAGACATCAGATGGCGATACACTATTCACAGTAAATGATGGTGGTGTAACTACAACAGTAATTCAAATTGACGGAGCAACTTCAACTGTAGGTGTTAGAGATATAACAAATTTACAAGCTGACGGTGTTGGAAACATTGGTAGTGCTAGTTTAGCATTTAACACAGTACATGCTAAAGCAACATCAGCACAATATGCTGATATGGCTGAGCGTTTTCATGCTGATGCAGAATATGCTCCAGGAACAATTGTCGAACTAGGCGGTGTGAACGAGATTACACTAGCAGTTGATGAACTTAGTGAAAAGGTATTTGGAGTTGTATCAACACAACCAGCATACCTAATGAACGGCAATGCAGGAACTGATGTTACACATCCACCAATAGCAATGAGCGGAAGAGTACCAGTAAATGTCATCGGATTTGTAACAAAAGGCGACAGACTAGTAAGTGCCGGAAACGGATTAGCCCGAGCAGGAAACTTGGACGAGCTTTCAAGTTTCAACGTAATTGGCCGTGCTCTAGAAAGCAAAGCAGACGAGGATATTGGTAGTATAGAAGCAATTGTAAAGATTGTGTAGGTTCTATAAATATGAATATATATAAACACTATTGTGTTAAACAAAGGAAATAAAAAGACATGGCATATTCAGTAGGTTCAACCATCCTAGATGATGATTATAATATATTTGCAACGGGAAACGCCGCAGGTTCAGGTGATAATTCCGTTAATAATATCAATTCAATTTTGGGAACAGGCACTGGCGATAAAGGGTATGGGCAAACAAATACGCTATCAGCAGTGAGTGCAGGAAACACTGTACAAGCAACTAGCTGGGCAAACTTAGTTGCCCGTAATGCTACGCTGGCGTCTCATCAAGGCACATCAATTACGGCAATTACACAACCAAGTGCAGGAAATACAATAGAGGTATTTAATGCTCTATCAGCAAACGTTGCCACAGTAAACACAAACAGAAACAATGCCGCTGCAGAAGGATCAGATAGTAGTGTTAGTACAACATCAACATCTGGTTGGAACACTAGTTCAACAGTTTCAAAAACATTTACATTTGCAAGTGCAAACCAGGCCAGATACTTTTTCAACGCTGGCGGACAAATAAGACTATCCTGGAGTAGATCAGGTGGTACAACAAGTACCCAGAATACTACATGGTCAGACTTGTTAACTGCCGCAGGTACATTGGTTCTTACAGGTGCAGCCGCAAGTAAAACAATAAACAGTGTTGCATACACAGGATTAACAAAAATAGGTGGATCAGGTTCACCAACAACACTTTCAACAACTGAAGGTTACTATGCACTCGACGGTACACCAAGTTTGAACTTTAAACAAGTACCATCAGGTACATATGGTGCAAACGAAATTGAAGTTTCATACAGTGTGTCAGGTGCAGTATTAACAATTTACACAGACTTATCAGATGACTATGCTCCACCGGA